>Ga0302140_10000572_pt1 | contig 47118 bp, 36 predicted proteins | sample I_Bog_E1_1_FD_202095 | JGI IMG/M metagenome (GOLD analysis project Ga0302140, IMG submission 202095) | Peat permafrost microbial communities from Stordalen Mire near Abisko, Sweden - I_Bog_E1_1 | ecosystem: Environmental > Terrestrial > Soil > Wetlands > Peat | place: Sweden: Abisko, Stordalen...
AAAAGAATCATTTACCATAGCTTTCGGATTATTATTAATCCTTTACCAATCGAATATTTTTAAAATTTGCCCTGTTTAGGGCTTTTTGTCGTGTTATCAACACCAAAAACCTATCTTTCACACTAATCACATCCTTTATAATTAGTATGGTCATATTTATAATTTCTTAAAAGGCTAAAAGCTGATACCGTCTAAAGACGGTGGTTTTAAACCACGCGAATAGAAAATAAAAATTTTTATACTTAGAGCATCTTAAAGTTGATTAATTTCTTTACAAAGTTTTAGTAGTACTTCATCTATAATAAGAAACCTGTTAAAGTCTTCTGTCCTCTTCTTGCTTTAGTTTATTTGTATCTTGATAATAGTTTATTTTATTGAATAATTTTTCTTTATCTCTAGGTAAACTTCCTCTTAATGAAATATAATTTGAGGCATGATTACATCTAAATACTACTGGCCCTTTTACATTAATATGCTCTATTAAAATCTTAATTTCATTTAAAATCTCTTTGTCATTTAAAAGTTCAAATTCTTTATTTAAAATTTTATTATACAAAGTGGTTTCTTTCTCAACCATAAGAGTCAATACCCCTAAATAATCTGGCGCCATACTACTTATTATTTCACCAGTTTTAGCTGCATGGCTTTTACTCCTCTCTCTTCCACCAATACCAGCTAGAACCGTTACTGATAATAATATATTTGCATCCTTAACCCTATTCGCAGCCTTAATTAAATCTTCACTATTTACGCCTTTATTTATATCATTTAAAACCTCATCATTTCCACTTTCAACTCCCATATATATCATTGATAATCCTAAATCTTTAAGATCACTTAATTCTTGTGGAGTTTTACGTAATATAGATTTAGGAAAACCATAAAGAGTAACTCTACTACATTCAGGAAACAACTTTTTTATATATGTTAATATTTCCTTTAACTCCTCTGCTTTAATAATCAAAGCATCCCCATCAGCTAAAAAAATCCTCTTTATATGTGCATATATTTGTCTAAAATAATTTATATCATTTTTAATATCTTCTAATGACTTTATTGTAAACTTCTTAGATTTATACATATTACAAAAGCTACATTTATTGTGAGAGCATCCTAAAGTTGCTTGTATTATAAGGCTATTGCTTTCACTAGGTGGTCTGTATAATGGATAATCGTACATAAACTATTTCCTCCTCTTATAAATTCTCTGTATGAGTGACTTTATTAATATATAACAAATCTTAAGGATTTTTCATATCCTAATATTTCGAAATAAATTTAAATCACTTCTTATGTCTATATTATAATATCCTTTTTAACTTCAAATTTTCATAACAAAAAGACTACCCAATTATCTTTTCATAACTAAGTAGTACATTCATTTATATTTCTTTTTACTTGCATCCCTCTTTGCTCTACATTATAACTTTTTGTTCTTTGCACGATAATAAACTTAAATATTTATATAATCTGAACTTTTCTTTCTATTTTTATTCTTATACATCAATTCATCAGCTTTTGACATTAGTTCATCAATATTTATTGGATTTGCTGAATCAAAATATGAGTTTCCAACACTAATTGATAATTTGAAATCATATTTTTTTGTGTTATTTAAAGCATCTTGATTTGTCATAAGCTTCTGAATTTTTTTATCAACAACCTCTGGATTTGAATCAAGGCTTATAATTCCGAATTCATCTCCTCCAATCCTTGATATAATATCATTATAACTAAATGTTGATTTTAGTATATTAGCGGTTTCTATTAAAGCTATATCTCCATGATTATGAGAAAGAGTATCATTAATCCATTTCATTCCATCTATATCAACAAAAAACAAAACTAGTCCTTTATTATACCTCTGTGCATACTCTATCTTTTTTTGAAAAAAATTCAAAAAACCTCTTCTGTTATATAATGAAGTAAGCTCATCTGTAATAGACTGTACCCTAAGTTTTTCAAGAAGGTGAACATTTTCTGTAATATCTCTAATGCATAAAAGATAGGCTTCTTGACCTTCCCAGTTTGTTTCAGAAATATTTATATCTGCAATAATATCTTCTCCATTTTCTCTCTTTATACTTATTTCAGTAGTTCCAATATTAATTTCCTTCATATCAAAAAAATCCATTTTAAAATCATCAATTTTATCCAAAAATAATTTATTTGCAGCTGGATTTTTATATAATACTTTTTTTTCAGAATTAATTACTATCAATGAATCTATATTACTTTCTAATATATTTCTATAGTTATTTTCAAGCTTCCGTATAGTTCCAAAAGCATTCTTTAAATTTTTATTAGTTTCCTCTAATTCTTTAGTTTTCTGTACAGCATTTTCAAAAGTTGATAAAAGCAAATCTATTATTTGAATTCTCTCAGAATTTATAAAGTGTTTTTGTCCTGCAAAATAGACCTCTATTCCTATTTCACTTATTTTGTTTCTTCTCATTTCTAAATTGATAAGCATATGTTGAATACGAGAAAGTAAAAATTTTTCATCATATGGTTTTGTTATAAAATTATCTGCTTTAGATTTTAAGCCTGTTATTACATCTTTGGGATCTGATAATGAAGTTAACAAAATGACAGGAATCTTATTATACTCTTCATGACCTTTAATTATTTCACAAAGTTTATAACCATCCATTTTAGGCATAAGTATATCCGTAATAATCAAATCTGGCATATCTACTTTTATTTTATCTAAAGCCTCCAATCCATCTTTTGCAACCGATACCCTATATCCGTCTTTTACCAATATAAATCTAAGCTTTTCAGCTTGTGTCAAACTATCCTCAACTACGAGTATATGTATTTCTTTTTTCATGTTTAGTTACCTCCTAAAAGTAAAAAAAAAATTCTATTCTAAAGACCACTTATCAATTCAGCAATCTTTTCTGGGGAAAGAATGTATGTGGCTGCATTTATTTTGACAGCTTCTCCCGGCATTCCATATACTACTGAACTCTCTTTATCTTGAGCAATAGTAACTGCCCCTTTTTCCTTTAAAATCTTCAACTCTTCCACACCATCTCTACCCATACCTGAAAGCAATATTCCTATAGAATTTTTACCATAAGCGTTGGCAACCGAATTAAAAAGATGAGAAACTGTTGGTCTTAATCCATTTGTTTTTTCTTGTTTATTTAATACTATTTTACCATTATACATAATCTCCATATGATTGTCATCTGGAGCAAAATAGATATGCCCTGGCAAAACACTTTGTCCATTGGATGCAATGTGAATAGGAATCTTTGTCTCTTGTCTAAGCCAATCTACTAGACCATTAAGAAAACCTGGAGTTATATGTTGTACCACAAGTATCGGAACATGAATACTTTCAGTAAGTTTAGAAAATATTTTTTTTAAAATAGGCGGACCACCAGTAGACACACCTATTGCAACTACTTTTTTATGATCAAAATCATTATTAAACTTTGCTTCCATTCGAAGTAACTTATTTGAACCTTTGCTACCATGGAACTTTCTCTTTACAACCTTTATCTCAGACATTAACTTTACGTTATTAATAATATTCTTACATATATCCTCATAGTTTTGATTTCGAACAGAAACAGGTTTATCAATCACAGAAACTGCACCCGCTTGAATTGCCTGGAAAGTTCTTTCAACATCTGTTGAATCAAATAATGATGTCACCATTATAATAGGAACAGGATTTGTTTCCATGATTCTTTGTGTTGCTTCAAATCCATTCATATAAGGCATATTTATATCCATAGTTATAACATCTGGTTTCATTGTTTCTAAAAATTTCAAAGCTTCTATTCCATTATTGACGTTACCTATAACCTCTATATCTTTATCCGATGTTAGAATATATTTCATTAAATCCTGAACTGTTGGCGAATCATCCACCACAAGCACTTTTATCATATATATACACCTCAGTTTAGTTAGCCACATTCAATTACATCTTTGACTTGTTATTTTATTTCACGTGCCTTCTCAAATTAATTTCTTTATTACTTCTATTAAATTATTCTGTTGAAAATTACTCTTAACAATATAAGCACTTGCCCCAACTTCTATTCCTCTTTCTGTGTCTTCTTTTGAATCTAAGGATGTAACTAAAATAACAGGAATTTCTGCTGTTTCTTCATCACTTCGCACCTTGGAAGTCAGCTCAAATCCATCCATTCTAGGCATCTCAATATCTGATATTATCAAGTCAAATTTCTCGTTTTTAATTGCTTTCCAACCTTCTATTCCATCTACAGAAGTTTTTACTTTATATCCATTGTTCTCTAATACATTTTTTAATAATGTCCTCGAGGTTATAGAGTCTTCTACAACTATTACCGATTTTTTAGAAACTTGTTCTTCATTTTTCCTCATATTTAAAATATTACTAACGACATTTAAAGAAGATTTTATCAAATCTTGAACTTCAAGTATTGGAACTACCTCTCCTGTTCCAAGTATAGTTGCTCCAGAAATATTTCTTACCTTTGTAAGCTGTTTATTAAACTGTTTTACAAGGACTTCCTGCTCTATTATTATTTCATCTACACTAAAAGCTATCTTCTTTTCTAATTCATTTACTATCAATAGTGAAATGAACTTAGTCTCTTCATTTTCCTTATTTCCTTGAATCTGAAGAATATCCTGCAACTTAACAATAGGAATTATATGTTCATCTAATGTTATTGTGGCTCTATTTTCAATTATTTTTATTAAGTCTTTGTTAACCTTGATAACCTTCTCTACTTTTGAAGTAGGTACAACAAAATCTTGTTTTAAAACCTTAATAAGGATACCTCTACTAGTAGAAATTGTTATAGGCAATAGTATTTCAAATACAGTTCCCCTATTTTTTTCAGATGTTACGTGAATACTTCCTTCAAGTTTCTCTATTTTTTCCCTAACTATAGCAAGACCTAAACCTCTTCCTGATAGATCAGTTATAATATCTTTAGTAGACATCCCGGATTTAAAAATAAGCATTTGCGCATCGTGATCAGTTAGAAGATCCACTTCACTTTTAGATGAAATCTTGTTCTCAACAGCTATGTTCTTTAATTTTTCAATGTTAATTCCTGCTCCATCATCAATTATTTGAATTTGTACATGGCTGCTTCCAATTTGTAATATATTTAAACTTATAGTTCCTTTGGTACTTTTATTACTGTTTTTTCTTTCCTCTAAACTTTCTATTCCATGATCTACTGAGTTCCTAATTATATGGATAAGAGGATCCTTTAATTCTTCCAATATACGTCTATCTATCTCAACTTCAACTCCGGAATAAGAAAAATCTATATCTTTACCTAGTTTCCGTGATATATCCCTAACCATTCTAGGGAATATATCTATTATTGACGAGAAAGGCAGTAACATCAAGTCTTTTACATCTTCAATAAATCTATTTAGCATAGTTTCTACTACCTGTCCATCATTCATAGTAGAAATTAATAAACTATCAATTCTTTTATCTAACCCCTTCAAATTGTCATAATTATTTTTCTGTTTCCAATCTTCCAAAAAAGCTTTCAGCTCTCTAATCTCACTTTCTCTTTGTTTAATTGAAAGCTTAGCATAGAGCATTTCTTCCCCTTGAAGCAATATAGAGTCTAATTTATTTTTTGATACTCTTATCTGTTCCATACCATTATCATGAAAGCTTTGCTTAACTTGTATATTTTCTAATGAAGTTTTATCATTTAAATTTTTATCATTAATCTCTTGTTTTTTTTCTATTGCAACTTCCTTTAATACTTCCTTATAACTAAAAGATTCTTCCTTTTGAATCGGCTCAATATTTTCAATTATATCATTGTCTTTTATATTTGTCAGTTCCTGCATTAACTCAGATATATCAAAACTTTCATCTATATCTAATAATAAAATTTCTTCAAGAACATCTAAAGTTCTATTAAAAATATCAAACATCTCTATTGAAATAACAAGGATTTCTTTTTTTATATCTGCAAATATGCTCTCCAACATGTGACATATAGTTTCAATTTCAGAAATATCTACGGCTCTTGCAGCACCTTTTAATCTATGAAATTCTCTATAAATTGTTTCAATAATTGTTTTTCTTTCATGTGAATCCTCTGCAGTTTCTAATTCTATAATTGCTAAAGAAATATTCCTCATATGATCATGAGCCTCTATAGAGAAGGTGGAACGAAGGTTTCTATAAAATTCTACTTCACTTGTATTCATTCCAATCCCTCCTTTCTTTAAGGCACATTTAAAAATATGCCTAAACTTTATATCTTTCAATAATTTTCTTTAAGTTCTGTCCCATTTCTTGAAGGTTATTAGTTGCATCTTCTAACTGCCTCATACTTTCAACATTTTGAAAACTAGCTTCATTTATGCCTTCCATAGCTAATGCTACTTGATCCATACCTATCAATTGCTGCTGGCTTGAAGTTTCAATTTGTATAACAGATTGTGCCGCTATATTTACATTTTCCATTAAATTTTCTATAGCATCACCAGCTTTAGATACATCATCAACACCTTTTTCCACAAGCTTTATCCCTTTTTCCGTAGTCATTACAGCTGTATTTGTTGCCTTCTGTACGTCTTTTAAAATATTTCTAACTTGCTTAGTTGCATACTTTGATTGTTCTGATAAATTTCTTATTTCCTGTGCTACAACTGAAAAACCCTTACCATATTCTCCAGCTTTAGCAGCTTCAATAGCAGCATTTACAGCTAATAAATTAGATTGTTCCGAAATACTATCAACACTTTCAATTAGTTCACTTATATTCTGACTCTGCTCACTTAATGCTAGTATACTTTCTGCAATAGCCTGCATCTGTATATTTATATCCTTCATACCTTCTATGCTTTCTTCTGTAGCGTTTTGACCCACTTTAGCTATTGCCAATGATTCTTTTGAGCTATTGGCAACATTCTTAGTCTTTTCATTTGATAAAAATACCGTTTGTTTTACTTCCTCTACAGTAGATGTAGTCTCGCTTACTGCTGAAGAAGTTTCTGTTGCTCCAGAACTAACCTGAGATAATGTAACGGTAATCTCACTTACTGAAGATGCGAGTACATTAGCTACATTTATAGATTCCTTAGTCTGCTCTCGCAGATTATTTAACATTATACTAATTGCATCTGAAAGAGTACCAATTTCATCTGAACGCTTTGTCTTTGGCACTTCTATTGTCAAATCACCTTTAGAAATCAGCAATGCCACATTTGCCATCTTCTTTAATGGATTAGAAATATTTGAAGATAATATAAATGTAATAACTACTATTAAAACCACAGAAATCACTAATATTATTATTATAAACACTTTTAAACTATTAGATGCCTTAAAAGCTTCCTTTTGATCTTCCTTTACTACTAAACCCCATTTTAAATTATCAATCTGCAATGGCGTATATGCTGATATAGTTGGAATTCCTCTATAATCAATATATTGCTCAGTACTAGTAACGCCCTGCATTAAACTCATTGTGCCCTCAGTTTTACCTTCTTTCAAAAGTATCCCAGATTTAGCTTCAAGTATTTTCGGATCAGTTTCTGAACTCCAAAATCTATTAGTGCTTCTCATCTTATAGTCTGGACCAACTATAATTGCATCTCCACTGTTTCCTAAATTTAATTTTTCCCAATCATTTCCATCCGAAACAATTGAATCTATTTCAGTTGATGGCATCTTAAAAAGAATAACTCCTACCTTTTCATCTTTATTATAAATAGGAGCTGATATACATGCAATTGGTTTATTATTTGATGGTTCATAAAATTGATAATCGGTTATAGTGATAAAATTTTTATCGTTACTATCTCTTGCTGCCTGAAAAGCCTGTGCTACTACTGTATTCTTAGCTACACCATCTAAAATATTCGATTTATAATCACTTTCTCTAAAAACAGAATATAAAACATTGCCAGTTTTATCATCCACAAGTAATATATCACCATATTCAAGTTTGTTTACAAAATCATGAAAAACACTATCATAGTTTTTAAATATCTCACTATTTTCTTCAATTTTTCCCGTTTTCAATTGTTGTACTGCATCAATGGTCATAGGTTCCTGAGCCATGAAAGACATCCTATTTTTAGTACGGTTTATATAATCCTCAATTTCTTCCTTTTTTGAATCTCTTATAAATGTCAATTGATTAGTTGCAGATTCTTCAAGGGATTTTTTAGAATTATTATAGCTAAAAAATCCTATAATTAATGCTGGAATAATTGATACCAATAAAAAATTAGCTATTAATGTAGCCTTTAACCCCTTAGTCAGATTAAATTTCATCCATTTCTCCTCCTAGTAAATTAGAATACACTATCATTTACGATAATTTTTTCACTCAACATAATATTTTTAATATCAAGAAGCATTGTGCTATTATTTGTAAGCCCAATAAAAAATTCTTTTCTTTCATTTGTTATTGTTAATACAGTCTTTTGGATTTCTTCTAATGAAATACTATAGTACCCCAAAATATTGTCCACTGAAATGCCAACCTCAAAATCATTAACCTTTACAACTATCACTTGTCTTACTTCATTGAAGTCTTTAGCATCAGTGGTAAAGCCCATAAAGTTTCTTATATCTATAACCGATAAAATTTTACCTCTAAAATTTATTATTCCAATAATAAATGAAGGTGTACAAGGAAGAGGCGTTACTTTTTTATATCTAAACACTTCATTTACATACTTGATATCAAATGCGTACTTTTCCTTATTAGCATTATTACTAATCTCGAATTCAATAACTTCCATAGCTTCAGTTTTTCTCTCCTCTGCGTTAGTGTCTTATTCATATATTTTTTCCTTTAAAATATTTGTAATAAAATGCTTCAACATTCCTACTGTAATACACTCAGTACTCGGAATATTCTGTTCTTCTTGAAATCCTTGTAATAACATATTTGCATTATCAAAGTTTTTTAGAGCTTCCTTATTTTTTCCAAGCTTCAAAAATAAGTTTCCTAAATCAAAATAAGCCATAATAAAATTAGAATCAAGATAAATAGCTTTCTTTAATGCATCAATAGCATACTTAATATTACCTAATTCCTGTTCTATACTTGCTAATAAATGATAATATATAGGATTTACTTTATTTTGATTAATCGCCTCTTTACAAAATAACAGTGCGTTCTCCAAATCTCCTTCATTTGCTTTTAAACGACATTGTTCTTCATAATCAACTTTACACTCAATCACTTTGGCTTTTGTACTTTCTGCACTTGATTTTTCTATTGGTTTACATATTTCATCTTTTTCTATGCATTTAATTTCGTTAAGAGTTATAGACTCAAAGTACGTCTTAGTCTGTTTTTTACCCTCAGCTTTACCATATAAAAAAGTTTTATTAATGTTTGTACATATAAAATCTGTTTTATTCAAAAACAAACTTTCTGAAGGTGCTACTATAAGCCACCCTTTACTATTAAGAATTTTATAATATCTATCAATTATTTTTTTTGCTTGATCTTCACTAAAATACATAAGAACATTTCTACAAAATATTATGTCCACATCTTGAATTAAGTTATTATCTATAGAATAAATTTCATCTGCTAAATTCAAGTAAGTAAAAGTAACACTTTTTTTAATTTCTTCTTTTAATTTATACTGATTAGGTTCAATCATATCAAAATATTGGTTTTTAAAGCTAATATCAGTCTCTCTAAAAGACCATTCACCATATATAGCTTCTCTTGCCTTACTTAAAGAATTTAAGTTTATATCAGTAGCTATTATATTAATATTCCATTGGTTAAAATCCATTAACAGCTCTTTCATTAGAATTGCTATTGAATAAGCTTCTTCTCCTGTAGAACACCCCGAACTCCAAAATGTAATTGTCCTATTGTCTCTTTTAGAATTGATTATATTGGGAATTATATTTTTTCTAAGTACATCAAACAATCTTTTATCTCGAAAAAAATACGTTTCTCCAATAGTAAGGCAGTTAGCAAGCTCCTTGCACTCTTCAATTGATAGAAGCTTTGCTAAAAAAAGTTCTATATATAAATCCATGTCAATGCCTTTCAAATTTGCGGCATTTATTAAACCTCTTTTAAGATCTTTAAATCTGTGTTCAGAAAAATACAAACCAAATTTTAATTCTATTTCTTCACTAACTATTTTTAAAAATTCATTTGAGATATTATTACACATTTCAACATACCTCTCTATATTTTTCTTTTATTATACTATAATTGCATTTTATTTCAAATACTATATTAAATTAGGATATGCAAAGAAAATATTGAATTAAAAAAGTAACTCTCTAGTCTCTAAACTAAAAGCTACTTTTTCACAATAAAAGTTTCCTGTATAATATTTTCTGCATCTTCTTTAGATACTCTTATTGAAATTAGATACCTATGTATTAGGGATAAATCTTTCTTTATTAAATTACATATATTATCTTTGATGCTTAATCCCCCCCTTACGTTTCTTTCCTTTTAATGGTACCACACATATAACTACCAGATCTACTAAAAGGTAACCATAGTAATTAAAATTTTTTATAACAAAATAAAAAGGCCCACCTCTTGGTAGACTTTTTTATATTATTCATAGCATTTGGGAGCAGTTCTTATTGTTTGAAAAAATTCATAATCATGTGCAAAAAACACCTTAGCATCATATTTTTTTTCTAGTGCTCTTACTTTATTAATTGATTTAAAAAAAGAAAGGCTATCATAAAGTAATCCAGATACTTTAATAGGTGGTCCATAAATTTCTGAAGTGTATACACAATCTTGAGGAAAAATTAATGTTCCTTCATTTTCTAAGTGGACTACTAATCCAAGCAATCCTGGAGTATGACCTGGTAAGTTTATAATTTCAACACCTTTTGCAAATTCAAAGTCTTCTTCAATTAGATGATATTGCTTTACTGAAACATCTAAATCTGCCTTTATATATCCTCCATGTGTCAAAGGGTCTGAATTCAACCTTACTTGTGTTTGAGAATACATAAAATCTGCTTTTGAGACATATACATCTGCATGTTTAAACATATTTAAATTTCCTGCATGATCTAAATGCATATGAGAAATAATTACTTTCGTTATCTCTTCTGGTTTAGTACCACATAAAGCTAATTGATTTTCTATTCTTTGTTCCTTTGTTTGATATAGCGGATAAATTTCTTGTAGATTTTTAGGCCAATAGCCATTCATAGCTTCTGGATTGCTTCCTAAATCATATAGGATTTTTCCATCTGGATGATCTATTAAAACAGCTATTACAGGTAACTTAATCCATTCATTTTTCACATATGGGCTACTATAAGTCCCAATCGTAGCTCCACCTACTACATTATTTTTATCAGTTTCTAAATATCCTGTATCCAGTATATATACTTTCATATTATAAATCCTCCTATAATGCTACGTTTATTAACATAAATTCTTTATTTGAAATTATATCATTTTAATTTCAATTCTGTATATGTTCTTCAAGAACATATATTTTGTTCATTAAGTATAAAAATTCATAATAATTTGTAGTATTACGTTTAAGGCATATTCAAAAAAATAATATTTCAGTTCGTTGCCTGTCTATTTCATGGCATACGAGGTAGGCATGTTCACCTATTGGCCTGCTATGAGGCAAACATACCTTGGGCAATTAGTTTAAAATTATTTTACCTTTTGAAATGCTTCTTTAAATTCTTTCTTAATAATTAAAAAATCCTCTAAATCATTTAAAAATTGAAATAATAATGCCCTATTTTCAAATTCAGTTCTGTTCTTTGGTAATTCCATGTTTTTATAATCTTTTCTAAGTAAATTTAATTTATCAATAAGTTCAATACAGTCATTATCTTCATGAATGTTCATTGCAACATCATTGGTAAACTCTGATAATATTCTAGTTTGATCATATTTCACATAAAATCTTGAAAAATGCCTTTGCATTCTTTTTATAGCATCTAACTGTATTGTCCTCATATCTATATAACTTATATAATAATCATTGTGCTTAAATAAATGATTATTGTTTATTATTTGTGCCACAAATTTAGTATTCTTAATTAATTTTTCAACACTCAAAAGTACTTCTTGTTCATAAGTTGGTACAGCTTGGGTGACTAAGCTTACTGCCATATCAGATATTATTGCTCTAAAATAGTCTTCTATCCGTTCTTTATTCTTTTCAAAATCATTTTCTAATGATGCTATATATAAATTAAACATCATTGCAACTCCAACACCTATTATAGTTAACTTAGCTTCATTTATAATCCAAGAAACATTAATATTTGCACTCATTAAAAGATGTGTTGATAATACTGCTCCAACAACCATTCCCTCGCTTATTTTTAAGACCTTAGTTATTTGTATAAAGATAAGTAAAAATAGTCCAAATACAATAGGGTTATTTCCAAGCAATACATAAAGCACATAGGATAAAAGTATAGCTACAGTAGATGCAATTATCCTCCTACCACCAACTAATAACGCTTCTTTCTTCGTATCTTGAATGCTAAGTATTGCAATTATACCCGAGGTTACCCCAAATTCTAATCCAATATAATTGGATATAATAATTGCTATTGTGGCTGACAAAGCCATCTTAACTGTTTTAGATTGTAAATATTTTATCATATCCTAACTTTTCTCCTGCTATACAATAATTTTATATATTTTTATTTACACTTAACTTGTTTCTATTTGCTATATTATAAACTAGATTTTTGTTATTATAAATACATTTAATTGCTTTCTTTTGTATACCACTTTTTTATAATCTCACTACTTTCTTCACTTGGATAGTACCTCTTTTCAATGCTTGTTTCACCTATAGCGAATATTGAAAAACCAAGGTTCCAAGGCTCATTTTCAAATACCAGTCTGTACGCTTCAAAGCAATTTGCCTGTTCCTTGTTATTAATAATATCAGAAATTTGCGGATTATACGGTGCAACTGAAGCCTTGTTTGTTTTTGGAAAACCTAGCTCTCCAAAGAAAATTGGTTTATCCCATTTATCATAAAAATTCTTTATTTCTTGTTTTACATTTTGTTTTCTATTATATATTGTTGTGCTTTGCAGGGCATCTTTTAGATTATCTACAGTATTAGTATCATTGTTTGTAAGCTCAAAATATGATGCTATGGAAATAAAGTCTAATTTTGAAAACAATCTATTATTTAGCTTATTTTCATATTTAATAGTTAGTTTCGGTTCCCATTCTGTTGCAGTAACCCAAAAATTTGTCCTATAAGTTACTAGACCTTTATATTGTTTTCTAACGTAATCCACCATGTCACACATGTAGCCTTCATTCGATTCCATATTTACAAAGCTTGTGCCTATATTAAAAGCATCTACATGATAAGGTACAGCAACATCCTTAATCAAAACGTCCAAAACATTGTGCGTCCAATTATAAAAAAAGTCATTTATGTTATCAGGTTTCCATTCTGTTTCTGCTATACTTCCATTTTCTATCCATGGATAAGGCTCCAATATTATGTTTATCTTTTTACCTCTTAATTTCTTAATTAGTTCTATTGAGCGTTTTTCACTTCCCTTATCTACTGTCATAGTACTTGAAGTCACATGATCAATATTTATTACTACAGGAACATTTAGGGTATTTAAATCCAATTTATCTATATCTTTAAGAACTTGATCAATATTATAATCAGTAGATAAATTCCCTGATTTAATCTTTGTTTCAAATTTAGCATTTAGTGTCTTACCCTCTATTTTATTTATAATTTCATTAATGACTCCTCTAGAAGTAGCATTAATTTTATAACTATAAAAAGCAAATGAGAATATGCTTAAGATAATTATTGTTATGATTATCTTTTTCTTAGTCATTTTTTCCCCCTAGTAAATTATCATAATTAAAACTGGTTACCTAAACAGATTTAATATAGTGAATGTAACTATCAAAATCTTCAGTAACTGGAACAAATGCATGCACCCTTATTTCTATGGTTATACCCATAAATGTAGTTTTCACATTAGGTATCTATATAGTTTGCCAATCATATTTGAAATTTACTTATTTGATTTCAACAAGTTCATATTGTTTACTACCTAAGCCTATTTTTTCTGCATAATCAAGAGTATATATACCTCCTATATTTGCATGTTATTACATCTTAATTGTACCATATTTCTCTATACGTTTTTCTATTTGAACTCTGTTACTTATTATGTATAATTTTAAAAAAATACTCCACAGTGTAAAAATTTCTTACACTATGAAGTATTTTTTATTAACTATATTTAAATTGCGAACATTATAATAAACAAAATTGAAATAACATACATTGCTTTAGGAATTTCTTTTGATTTACCTGTAAATATTTTAATTAATACATATGAAATAAATCCAAATGCTAAACCATCTGTAATTGAGTATGTTAAAAGTGTTAATATTAATGTAAGGAATACTGGTAATCCTTCTGTGAAATCTGAAAAATCGATCTTTGTTATTGGTTCCATCATTAATAATCCTAAAACAATTAGAACTGGTCCTGATGCAAATCCTGGTATAGCTGTTAAAATTGGTGAAAAGAATAATGATAAGAAGAATAATGCAGCTATTGTTAATCCTGCTAAACCAGTTCTTCCACCTTCAGCAATACCTGCAGCTGATTCAATAAAGGCAACTGGTGTAGATGTCCCTAAACATGCACCTATTGTTGACCCAACAGCATCTGCTGTTAAAACTTTATCCGCATTAAGAACATTACCTTTTTCATCTAAGTATCCAGCTTTTGAAGCTAAACCAATTAAAGTACCAATACTATCAAATATATCTATAAATAACATAGTCATAATAGCTGGAATAATTCCTATTACCATAGCACTCTTAAAATCAAATTGCATAAATACTGGAGCAACTGATGGTGGAAGAGATACAATTCCAGTTGGTAGTTTAGCAACTCCAAATATTATACCAAGTACGTATACAACAAGCATCCCTATAATAAATGATCCTTTTACGTTTTTATGATATAATACTGCTATTAATACTACTCCAAAAAAAGCTAATAAAACTGTTACACTTTTTAAACTTGCCAAACCAACTAAAGTAGCTTGATTAGCAACAATTATACCTGAATCTTGTAATCCTATGAAAGCTATAAAAAATCCAATACCTATACTAATTGCATATTTTAAGGTTTGTGGAACACTATCAATAATTACTTGCCTAACTTTAAATAAATTAAGAAATAAGAATATAAGTCCTTCAATTAATGAAGCTGCCAACGCTGTTTGCCATGAGAACTTCATTGTCAAACAAATTGTAAATGTGAAAAAAGCATTTAACCCCATACCTGGTGCCATACCAAATGGATAGTTAGCAACAAATGCCATAATTAAAGTACCAATACAAGAAGCCAATGCTGTTGCTGTAAATACGGCTGATATATCCATACCTGATTGACTCAGAATACTTGGATTTACAACCAGTATATATGCCATAGTTAAAAAAGTAGTTATACCTGCTAGTATTTCTGTCTTAACAGTTGTTTTGTTTTTTGATAAATGAAATAATTTTTCTAACATACCATTCTCCGTTCTTTCTACCGATTTTTTTGATAAATTGTCCACTATAATTCCTCCTATTTTATGAGCTACGCAGATAAACACTACAGCTCCAAAATAATATTTTTTGTTAGTTTATTATACTAACATTAATAAAAAAATATAAAAGAATATGACCAGAATTTATAGATACCTCACAAAAAAATATAAAAACCCCTTTGTAAATAACAAAGGGGTTTACAAGTAAGTAAAAATACCTATAAACACCCATAGTCAGACAATTTACGGTAGTCCGGTAGAGACACTTAGACCATATTTCTAAGCATATACGGGTAAATTTTCATTATTTATATATTACCTATCAATCTGTCCCATTCCAGTATTTCATATCGTTTTTTAAGATTCAGCGATATTCTTAGCGCAATGTAATAAATCAAGTTCGAAATATATAACTTCTTTTTCATATACTTAATGTACAATAATTTGTTTTATAAATCAATACTAATTTCATTGTTTTATGTATTTTTTTTATTTTTTTCAATCTATCATTCGTGTTTTTATCTAAATTTGAATAAAAAGTTCATAAAAATAACATAGTAATTCATCTAAGGCCTTGCTTCTCATCATCGAGAACCTTTATATAATATACTATAGCATCGTCGAATATACTAATACTAAGAATATATAATTTTGCGAGGTATTTTATACATGTACTCTTGGATTAATAACGATTATTATAATTTTGGAACTAAACATGCCCTTATACCTATGGCAATAGACGCATACACTTATGGATATCCCCTTGTTCTAATGGATATAACTAGGAGACTTGAATTGGCTAGCATATCACAAATAAACAGATTTTATAACCAACGAGTTTTATCAACTCCTAGGTTCACTCAAGTAGTCAGACCTAATGTCGATACACTCTATTCTTCTGCATGGTTAGATCTTAGGCAGGGGCCAATTCTATTGAATGTCCCAAATACCAATAATAGATATTATGTTTTGCCAATGTTGGATGCATGGTCTAATGTATTTGCCTCTGTAGGAGCACGCACTACTGGTACCAGTGAACAGACCTTCGCAATAATAGGTCCAGATTGCCAAGTTACCCTTCCGCCAACTGTCGCTAGAATTTATGCACCAACAAATACAGTTTGGATTACCGGACGTACTCAAACTAATGGACCTAATGATTATTCTATGGTGCACGCTATTCAGGATAATTATACATTAACACTACTTAATGGACCTCATTATATTCCTGATATAGACAACCTTTTGCAAGAACCAATAATAACTAGCCAGGAATCTCCAAAGGACCAAATCGCAACTATGGATGCGCCTACATTCTTTGCAACTATGATAACGACTATGTATAGGAATCCACCCTATGCTTCAATACAATCTCGTGAAATAAATATAACCCTTATGATGTTAGGACTTATCCCTAGTGCAGACTTTAATTTCTATAGACTTAGCCCCTCTGTTCAACGTGCCTTGATATATGCTGTTAAAAATGGTCAAAAGGTAATTAGGGATGCCAGTAATACAATTTTTAAGAATAATGAATACAACGTTTGGAGTATGTTGCTAAAAGATATAGGCAGTTATGGTACAAACTATGTACAGCGTGCAGTCGTTGCAATGACTTTATTTGGAGCCAACATCCCTCAGGATTCAGTTTACGCCTATAATTTTGTTGACAATAGCGGAGGTCCCTTGCAAGGAAATAATAATTATGTTATTCACTTTAATTATGGAGAATTACAGTTAGTAAATGCATTTTGGTCACTAACTCTTTATAATAACGAAGGCTTTTTAATTGAAAACTCACTTAAGCGTTATGCTGTCAGCCCACACCTTGAAAGGCTGAATTACAATACCGATGGTTCTTTAGATATTTTTATTCAAAACACTACACCTGGAAAAGATTTAGAATCTAACTGGCTCCCAACACCTGATACGGGTAAATTTAATCTTATGCTCAGAATGTATTGGCCCGTTAACTCTATACTAAATGGAGAATGGAATCCACCTACAGTTTTACGTAGATAATAAAAATCAGTTTTATTAGATACTTCTTCCAAAGTCAATGCTACAGTTTAAGAGGAAGTAATTAATAAAACTAGTAGTATTAACCTTACATATGATAAATTTTTTGAATGGGTTTCAAATTGCAAAGATGAAACTGGTATAATGTCAAAATCTATACAGGCTGAGGCAAGGCACAATCAAATAAATAACAAGTCCATTTGCTAGACTATTTTCCATCATGCTGCGTCGGCAAATTGACCTAATAGGCCCGCTATGAGGGCAATTCGTCTCCTTGCCTGATGAAAAATATTCATGGCAACTTTGGACCTGTTATTTATTTTCATGTGCCTAAAACAAAAATTAGTACATTCTCTTGAATAACTTAAATCAATTGAAAAACATAACTGCCAGCAACTCCCAATTCAAGTAACTTGCTAGCAGTTATAAAATTAACAATAGCTCTTTAATTAATATTTGCCTCTTATAAAACTCTTATATATAGACATAAATCTTAAGATCGATCTACCCACTTTCTTTTTGCTTTCATTACATTCTCTTCACTGAGATGAGTTTCTTCTACTATCTCACCCATTCCACAACCTCTATCGATCATTTCCTTTGCTTTTTCCATAGCTCTTTCATGCTCACCTTTTTTTAATTTGTCCATTAAAATTTTCCTCCTTTTAGTAATACTAAATCTAAGAATTAGTATTACCTAAGGGCAAATTTTTATTCAAATTTCAGTATAAGCAACACTATCATTATAATCTTATGCATATAAAAGAAAATAACGAGTCAAAGTTAATATAAATATTTTTCACATTATTGATTTCTTATATTTTTTCTTATATTCATACATTTTCGCATCTGCCATCTGAATAATCTCATCAATGCTCCTACTATTATCATAATCCACTTGAACTATTCCATAACTAAAAGAAATATCATAAGGCCTCAATTTGTTTTTATTTTCTATATCTATATTTAAAATAATTTTTTCTATAATTTTTTCTATATGTTCTTCTTTGCTATTAGGAAAAAGAATTATAAACTCGTCTCCACCTAGTCTACATAAAATATCATCATCTCTTGTAACCCCTTTGATAAATTTACATACCATTACAAGAAGCTCATCACCTTCAAAGTGTCCAAAGTTATCATTTACAAATTTTAATCCATTAACATCTATATAGCATATAGAAAAAAATCCCTCGTTTCTCCTTATGTTTTTAAATTCATTCTCCAAAAATGCTAATCCCATACCCCTGTTATAAGATCCCGTAAGTGTATCTATAGCTGCAAAATATTTCAGTTTTTCTTCTGCTCTTATTTTATCTTCAATTTCTTTTTTTAAATCACTTTGAATTCTATGCAGGTATTCTTGTTGTCCATCGCTAATTTTTATTATCTTTTCAACATCTCTTACTAACTTATCAAACTGTTCAACGATTGTACAAAAATTTTTTAATAAAATTTTTTCATCATATTTTTCACTTTTAATTAATTCTTTTGCTTCTTTTAGTAAGATCTTTTCAGCTTCAAAAAAATTTGATTCAATATCTACCATAATACCACTCCAAATTCTATATCTATTTTACTTTAAATGCAAAAATAGTAATGTCATCTCGCTGTTCTTCATTGTTCATATACACTTCTAGTGTAGTTTCAAATTCAGTTTTCATTGAATTGAAATCTATAGCTTCACATTCTTGTATCATATTATATAATCGTTTTTTCCCAAAAGGATAATTCTTAACTCCGCCATTTTGATGGATAAAACCATCTGTGCTAACTATAAATATATCACCTTCTTCAATTGATACCATCTCATTATATAAAGAATCCTTCAAGTCTATGTAACTGTATCCAACGCCCTTGCTCTGAGGCTTTAAGATGTTAACCTCTTTATCACGCTTAACATATAATTCCAGATTCGCACCTAAATATAGTAAACTAGATTTTTTCTTTATACAAAAAATAGCAATATCCAATCCATCATCAACACTTTGAGGATTTGAAGTTTTATTTAAAGCCTGCTTAAGCTGCATATGAAGTTCTTTTAAAATTATACTTGGATCATCTTTATTTACCGTAGTCACTATGTTATGTAATATTGCATTAACAGTCATTGTCATAAATGCACCTGGAACACCATGCCCTGTGCAATCTCCTACTGCAAGTACTATCTCATCATCAATTTCTCTTAGCCAAAAAAAGTCTCCTCCAACTGTATCTCTAGGTCTCCAAATAACAAAATTATTTTTAAATACTCTTGTCAGATCATCTTCACATGGTAAAATAGATTCCTGCAATCTCTTTGCATATTCTATACTATCATTGACTTTTTGGTTAGACTCTTTCAGCTCCTGAGTTCTTATATTAACCTTATGCTCAAGTTCCATATTAATTAGCATAGCTTGTTTATATGGATTAGCAATTTTTCGGGAAATAATATAAAATAATATCATAAAAAATACTAAAACTAAAATTACATTTATAATGGTATTAGTTTTTAATGTATCAATTAATGATATACTTTCTGTTCTTGGAATTTCATAAAATAAAGTCCAATCACTTACACTTAGTTTACAATATGCATAGTCTATAATTTTATTATTTTCATCAGAATATTGTGATACTTTAACATTTTCTACTATATCTGTAGATTGATTTTCAACCTTATCAACTACCTCATTAGGTACAAATTCATTATATTTTTTCCCTATATCTTCTCTTATATCTGATAATTGAATTATTCCTTTGTCATCTATCATCCAAATGTTGCTTTCTTTTCCAACCTTAAATTCTTTAAATTCCTTTGTTATTTCATTAAGATTCATTCCTACGCCAGTTATACCTACTGGATTATCTACACTTCCCATAATGGTATTTACATAAAGAAATGTATTTTCTGTTGCTGTGTCATAACCTAAATTAAGTTCTGTTTCTTTTTTAGATTTAAGCATTTTCCAAAACCAACTATCTTCCGGATTGCTTTCCGATAAAGCTATAAAACTCCTATTATTTTCATTTCCATCTAAATTTGCTCTATAATAATGTTTTGATTTTACGCCTGCTATAAAAAAATTACTGTAATCATAAGAATTTACAATGTTCTTTATTTTATTTAAAACTATTTTTCCAGACCCGTTATCCTTTTCTTCACCCTTAACCCATTCAATATTTAAAGGATCTTTAGCAAAAATATCAGAAGTCTCAACAGCCCTACTAATACGACTATCTATCTTAGATGCCATTGACTTAACTATAAAAACTATATCTTGAGATTTTGCTTTCTCTATAAGAGATTTTTTTGTGTTGTTGTATCCTAAAAATCCTGTAATAATTACTGCAAGAGATATAATTATGCTAGCTACGAAAATTATTCTAAAAACATTTTTTATGTAAGATTGACTATAACCTTTAATAGGTTCTTTTTCTTTCACTTTTTATTCCTCAGCACTTATTGAAATAAAATTAAAAGGAATATCTATATCCATTTTAAAGTCTTGTCCCATGTCATAATCAAAGCCATTGTCCTCATCATAATGCCAGTTTATAATAATATTTTTTCCATTTTGATAATTTGCATTAAGTTTATCAAATAGTATAATTAAACATTTTATACTACTAGTATTTATATATGAAAGTTGAAAATCTATAGTCAGTTCGTCAAAACTAACGAAATATTCATCTATTAACTTATAAATAGGTTCATAAAAACTATATGAATTTTCTGGATAAGATTCACCTTTAACAATCAATTTTTTCTGTTCATAGCCGAACTTTACATATGGTGTACTTTTTGTATTTTCAATCACAAAATCATTCATTTTCAACCTCATACTGTAACAGTTAATATATAATAAGAATAACTGCCATCTATTTTCTCGAATTTATATTCAACTTTTCCAGCTGCTTTTCTTGCAATCTGAATCAAACCAAGACCTGCTCTATCGCTATTCATATCAATTTCTTGTCTTGACACTTCTCTAAAATAGCTATTAAGTTCATCTTTATTCATTGATATTATTTTTTCTAATTTCTCTTTCAATTTTGCAATATCTTCATTTGATACAGCATTTCCAGAATCTATACAATATCCTAATTCATTTTTTGAAATAGCTATTATACCTGAACCAGCAATAACCGAAAAATCCTTTGTATTTTCTTTTGATACTTCATACTGTTTAATATTTTGTGTTTGTTCCACAAAAGTAAAAAAAGCTGAGCTAATCTTACTTTTTGTTGCTTGTTGAAGCTGTAATCTCTGTTTTAATGCCACTCCAAGCTCTTCTATTAGCCCTTGAGAAAATGTCCCAGAAAATATGAACTCAATATTTGCTTGTTTTAACTTCTTTTGAAGTACATATATTTCATTTTCCAATATGTTCACTCCTTCTATTTTTAATATGTTTTTTATAAAAAATCATATTATTTTAAAACTTGCTTTTTACTAATTATACAGCATGTCCCATAAAAATACATCTTTAAATTAAAATTGCTTTAGAATTTATAAAAAATAACTCTGCTGCACATTCAGTCAAAATTTTTTTGATAAATGTTTATAGCACATTAATTATGATTTATATTTTTATGTCTTTCCAACTTACCTTAAAGCTAGTTTTCCAAAGAATCACGTTAACTATTAGAAGCACTAATACATAAATTCCAACAAATATTATATTATTTCTAATAACTATATGGACTATAGCTAATACCCCAAGCAGCAACATTGTTGTTATACCTGGTCCTATAAGCTTACCACTATCTGCTATAGCAAACTTTACGCTAAATGGCATTGCCTTATTTGATATTTTAAAATACACTAATGATGATATTAAAAGAACTAAAAACATTGCACTTAAGTCCATAATTATTGATGGGCCTTTTAATATTAAGAATATTGCAGCCTCAAATATATACACTGGTATTATTAACTTGAATATAGTTCCTTTTACTGCCCCTTTTAATATTACTCCCGGATTTTCTATTGGTAATACCTTATATATAAGCGCGCCCTTATAACTATCACTATTATTTATATATGCTATACAAAAACATAGTAGTAATATACTTATATACATTAATAAGTGAATTTTTCCACCATAACCTGTTTGAATATTATCCACGAAGGATTCTTCTCTATTCATAAACATAAATAGAACTGGCATAAAGACAGCCATTGCAAGGGATGGATACACCTTAAGCTTCAAGCTTCTTTCTGTAGCTATCATATTTTGAGTAAATTTAAACATACTTTTTTCAATGTTATCCTTGCAAACTAATGCCGCTATAAATTCTTTTCTTTTTTCACTTCCCTGACTTACAGCTCCCCCATTATCATTTAATTTTTGAAGGTTCTTTTCAAAATAAGGTACGACTCTTTTAATATAAAGTGTTATTAACATAATTGGTCCTATTATTGCGAGTACAACTAAAAATATTAGAAAAGGTTGCCTATTACCATCTATTAATATTCCAAATGGAGCTGCAAACCACATGGATGGAAGTAGTGCATGCCAAATTTTAGGCACATATTCACTATTCATACTTGTAGTATTAAAAACTCTACTGACCAACTGATATCCAAATGCAAATATAAATGCCATTAATATTTGAAAATAGTTTATTATATCCTTTAGTTTTTTGCCATCAAAAAACTTCAAAACTAAAGTATATAGTAAAGCAGTCATTGCTATAACTATTAATACTGCAAGTATATTCTCTATTATAAATATCACAAAAAATAAAACTCCATATTTTACTGTACCAATAATTAACGGAATCACATTTAATGATAATGATAACCCCATTAAATATATACATATATGCGTAGTCTTTGCTGCATTAAATGTCTTACTATCTATAGGTTTAGGTAATAATATATTTTTCTCCTTTACATCTAATAAAACTGTTGAAAAGTCAGATATCATAAGTGATACCATCATAAATAAATTTATACCTATTACAATATTTGTAGCTTTCAAAGACGACATGTCATACATCATTATTAATCCAATAAAAATGCTCATAAATGCATTAAACATCAATAAGCGTAGATAATTGTTCTTGTCCGTGTTTTCATCTGTTTTTTTATTATTTGCCATAGTAGTACTTACTCTACGCCCGTCCATAGTTAGTTTTATCTGTAAAATCATTCTCATAACTTTATAGTTAACGCCTAATTTTTTATATAATGATTGAAATTTGTCTAATAACTTTAATACAGTAAAGTCCTTCATAATTACACCTCTTCAACCAAAGAAACAAATTCCTTAGCAATATCGGCATGTTCATTAAAACCTGTTAACTCATTGAATATTTCTTCTAGTGACTCTTCCTTCTGATTATTCTTAAGCTCCTCAAAACTTCCATCTGCAACTATTTGACCATCATTTAAAAGTAATATTCTATCACTTACCTTTTCAACAACATCCATTATATGTGAAGAATAAAATATAGTTTTTCCTGATCTTGCAAGAGCATTCATAACCTCTTTAAACACCATTACACTATTAGCATCTAGCCCACTTAAGGGCTCATCAAAAAATAATATATCCGGATTATGAATTAAACTACATATTATAATTAGTTTTTGCTTCATACCCTTTGAATATGAGGCTATTCTAGAGCCTATAACTCCATCAATTCCAAATAAGCCCATTAGTTTCTTTGATCTCTCAATAAGCTTTTTATGGTCTAACCCATATATCTCACCTAAAAAGCTTATATACTCATAAGCAGTTAAGTTTTCATATATATCTGCAAGCTCTGAAACATAACCGATTTTCTTTTTATACTCTACACTTCCATTGCTTATGTCTTGTCCTAATATTTCTACTTTTCCATCATAACCTTCTATTATTCCAAGCATTATTTTTATAGTTGTACTTTTGCCAGCACCATTAGTCCCTATATATCCTATTATCTGCCCTCTTGGAATCTCTAAGCTTATTCCATTAAGCACAGTCTTACTCCCATAGCTCATTCGTAAATTTTTAATTGATATTATACTTTCTAAATTTCCCATCGTATCGTCCCCTTATCTAAAAATGTACTCAACTATATATTTCTTAAAATTATAACTATATTTTTTATTTTTAACATATATTTCATTATATAGCTAACCATTACAATGTCAACTCTCATATTCCCCATAAATTGTTATATGTTTTTCTTTTTTTATGCTTGTATTGTAAAACATATTTGTTTAAAATGAATTTTATTATAATATATTGACAACTTAAAAAAAATATATTATTATAAAGATACACCAAACAGGTATACTTTAAGGAGTGGAATATATGAATATAAATCAAGAATCTGATTATGCATTTAGAATAGTCCTTATGCTATCTAAAGAAGGTGTAGGTAATAGATTAGATGCTAAAACTTTATCAGAACAAGGAAGTATTCCCCTTAGATTTTTATTAAAGTTAACTAGAAAACTTACTCAAGCAGAAATAGTTAAATCATTTAGAGGTGTTAATGGTGGTTATGCGATAACAAAAGAACCTGAGTCTATAACTTTAAAGGATGTAGTTGAAGCTATACAAGGTCCAATTATAGTTACCAGATGTATTTATGATAAAAAGGCATGCAGCGCTAATAAAATGGGTTATTGCTCTATACACAAAGCTTTGAGTAATGTTCAAAATACATTAGTAGACGAATTAGAGAAAGTAAATTTTGAAAAACTAAAAAATGAACCTTGGTAATTTTATGATACAATAAGGCAATATAAAAGGCGAAAGCCTTTTATATTTTAGCTTAAACTATACCAAAATGGTATACAATAAAGTGAGCTTTCATTATTTTTAATATTTATATATAAGGAGACGATTAATATGTCAATGTGTACATCAGCAGATTGTAAATTATGTGAATTTTTATCATCAAAGACGGAAGTTGAAACATCTTTTAATAGAGTTGAAACTCAAAAGGCAAAGTGTAAGTTTGGAAAAAACGGGGTATGTTGTAAACTGTGTTCAAATGGTCCTTGTAAGATTACACCTAACTCACCAAAAGGAGTTTGTGGTGCAGATGCAGATACTATAGTTGCACGAAACTTCTTGAGAGCTATAGCAGCTGGTTCAGCATGTTATCTTCATGTAGTCGAAACTACAGCAAGAAACCTAAAAAGCATTGCAGAAGGAAAAGGTAATCTTAAGATAAAAAGTGTAGATACATTAGATAAACTTGCAGAAATTTTTGATATTGTAGAAACAGATACAAATCAAAAAGCAATTAAAGTAGCAGATGAAGTTTTAAATGATTTATATAAGCCAAGATTTGAAAAAATGGAGTTGGTAAAGAAATTATCTTATGCTCCAAGATATAAAGTTTGGGAAGAATTAAACATATTACCAGGCGGAGCCAAATCAGAAGTTTTTGATGCTATAGTAAAAACTTCTACAAATTTAAACAGTGACCCTATAGATATGTTACTTAATGCATTGAGACTTGGAATTGCTACAGGAATCTATGGTTTAGTTCTAACTAATCTATTAAACGACGTTATACTTGGAGCACCAAAAATTAGACAAGCAAAAGTAGGCTTTAGGGTAATCGATGCAGATTATATAAACATAATGATAACAGGACACCAACATTCTGATATTGCACATCTTCAAGATAAATTAATAGCTGAAGATGTTAAGAAAAGAGCAATAGAAGCTGGTGCAAAAGGTTTCAGACTAGTTGGATGTACTTGTGTAGGGCAAGACTTACAATTAAGAGGAGAACATTATGCAGAAGTATTCTCAGGTCATGCTGGTAATAACTACACAAGTGAAGCAGTACTTGCAACAGGAGGTATAGATTTAATTGTATCAGAATTTAATTGTACAATACCAGGTCTTGAACCAGTAGCTGAACAATTTAATGTAAAAACTATTTGTATAGATGATGTAGCCAAGAAAAAAAATGCTGAGTATATAAATTTTGATATGAATAATGCAGAAGAGATAAGTGAAAAAATTATAATTGAAGCAGTAGAGAGCTATAAAAACAGAAGAGCCGTTGTTAAAATAGATATTCCTAAAGATCATGGTCATGATGATGTTGTAACAGGAGTTAGTGAAGGTTCATTAAAAGAATTCTTAGGTGGCAATTGGAATGGACTTATTGATTTAATAGTTCAAGGGAAAATTAAAGGTATAGCTGGAGTAGTGGGTTGCTCTAACTTAACTGCAAAGGGTCATGATGTATTTACTGTAGAGTTAACTAAAGAATTAATTAAAAGAGATATTCTAGTTCTTTCAGCAGGTTGTTCTTCAGGTGGTCTTGAAAATGTAGGCCTTATGTCACCTGGAGCAGCTGAACTTGCTGGAGATAACTTGAAAGAAGTCTGTAAATCATTAGGTATACCACCAGTATTAAACTTTGGTCCATGTCTTGCCATTGGTAGATTAGAAATGGTAGCAACTGAACTTGCAGAAAACCTAGGTATAGATATTCCTAAGCTTCCTCTTGTATTATCAGCACCACAATGGCTTGAAGAACAAGCCTTAGCTGATGCAGCGTTTGGATTATCACTAGGCTTACCATTACATGTTGCTATATCACCATTTATAGATGGAAGTGAAGTTGTAACTAAGGTTTTAAAAGAAGATTTAGTAAATATAACAGGTGGTAAACTTATAGTTGAAGATGATGTTGTTAAAGCCGCTGATGAATTAGAAAAAATTATTGAGAATAGAAGAACTGAAATGAAAATTTAAGAAATAAGGCACGTGAAAGAAAATAACAAGTCAATGATGCAAAGTATATTTTTCATCAGACAGGGAGGCATGTTTGCCTCATAGTGGGCTGTTAGGTGAACATACCGACGAAGTCTGATGGAAAATAGACTTGCATGCTGACTTGTTATTTTTTTGAATGTGCCTAAGACTGAGTCTATAAAAATTTTTATTTCTAAAAAAAGACTAACAGAGGAATAAATTTTTCCAATGTTAGTCCTTATTACTACAATGATATTTTTATAGCAATCCAAAATTTTAGCAATACACTTCTGTTATCTTCTTCTTATTACCATTAATTTCAATATCAGTCACTTCTATTTTCCCAGATAGACTTTCAATTTTTCTAAAATCAAATATTAGAAGATACCCCTCAGGTAAGCCATACTGATCTAAGTATTGTCCTAGTTGTATTAAACCCTTCTTGTGATACTCTTCCCCTCGCCATATTTTAAGTTCTAAAATATACATCTTTTTGTTATAAGTTATTACTATATCAAATCTTTTTTCTTCTCCACCTTTTACTTCTTTAAATGCAAATCCAGTTCCATTTATTATAGGGCTTAAAAAAGCTAAGAATATTAGTCTTCCATCATCTTCTAAAAAAGCTTCTCTTTTTTCTGAATACTCATGTTTCATAAACTCTTTAAACTTTTCAAGTACTTTTTCTATATTTAAATCTCCATTAGATTTTATAAAATTAGATTTATAATTATATTCAGACATTATAGCGTATTTATCTCTTCTTATAACCTTCATCATCATATGATTATATATAATTTGTTCATATATTTTATTATTTATCTTGCAATTACCATTTTTCTCTTTCAAGATCCCGTATATACTTCCTTTATCTATAATTTCATCTGTTTTTATATACGTTATCTCTGCCCCTTCTAAAACTATTGTTTTTATAAAATCATACAATTCTATATCATTTTCTATATTTTTAATTAAGCTATCAAAATTAGTATTGCTTTCTTTTAATAGTTCCTTTAAAGCCATATTCATATATTCTTTTTCCCACTTTAACTCTGCTTCAGGCATTATCTTTTCATCTATTATTTTGCAAAGTTTGCTTATTAAGAAAGGATATCCTGAAGTATAAAAATAAAGCCTTTCTGAGAAATAAGCTTTATCTAAATTTACTGCTTTATTTTTAACATAATCATCAAGCATTGTACTTATTTCTTTTATGGAGAAGCTCATATCCACATCAAAGTCAGAAGCTATATTCCAAGGACTGTTATATTTACGTTCCTCATCTGATCTTATTTTTATCTTCAAGCTTTTAACATCATGAACACCTGCTAGAATTACACTATGGAAGGTATAATCCTTTCCTTCAGTTCTTAATAAATATTTACTCCTTAGCATTCCTAAAAAGTCTAAAAAAAGCTGATTATTGCTACTTTTATCTACCTCATCTATTATCAATACTACTTTTTTTTCTACGAATTCAACCAAGTCCGTTATAAAACTACTAAATTCATTTACAGTATTAATTTTATTATAATGATTCTTTATAAATTTATAGACTTCTTCATTAGAAGAGAATCTAAAATAGTTTCTTATTTGCATCATTATGCTATTTATAAATTTTTTTACTTCGCTATAGCTTTCTGTATCAATAGATTCAAAGCTTATTCTTATAGGCAAATATCCTTCTATATTGTTTAATTTTTTCTCCAACAAATATAAGGTAGTAGTTTTACCATATTGCCTTGGTCTATTTATAATAAAATACTCTTCATTATCTATCAATTCCACTATATTTTTTAGTTTTTCTGATATATCTACCATGTAATGTTTCTCTGGTATACACGTTCCAGTTACATTAAACCGCTTTTTCACGCTACAATCACGTCCTTTTTTTATACCCTTAATTCTATATATATTCTACCACTCATCATCAAAATCTGGATACTGTTCTGGTGCTTTTCCTTTGCTTTCAATGATTTCTGGATTTAATAACCTCATATTAGTATCTTCAATGTTAAAAACTTCCACATCAAAACTCCATTCATCACCATAATCAAATAAATATAGAAAATTTTGTTTTTCATACAATTCCAATGTTCCAATTTTTGCTTCATCTCCATAAGGCCCTTGTTCATCATAAGGGGATGTGAATCTATTCTTTGACCACTTCTTTCCATCCATAAAAAAGGAATACAAATGATCATCATCAAAATCAAAAGCCTCTTGAATGCAATTATGTAAATCATAAAGTGTATAGTCTGCTGATAGTCTTATTTTTGACCATATATTTTTACCTAATGACACTTTAAAGGTATATATTCCTTCTTTAAATTCGTACTTACTTCTCGGTAATGTATTCTCTAATTCTCCACTTTTAAATACTTTTTTAAATGGCATATGAAATTCTTCGTTAAATCCTATCTCCCATTCACCATTTTCTCTTCTATAAGGTATATTCCATTCTAGTATATCTCTTTTTTTATTTAGGATCTTAATTATTTCCAGTCCCATTTTAGAAATTATAATTTTTTTCGGTATAAATTTTCTTTTCCTTTTATCCTCTAATTTTTTTACTTCATCTTCTTCAATGTCCATAATACCGAAGTATGAAAAATATAATAGAATTGTACTATTATATACCAAATGTCTATTGGGATATATCACTACATTAGCTTTACTTTGAGAAATATACATTACAGACTTCTCAACTGCATATACATTAATGTCATCGTAAGTTTGATATTCTAAATTTTCAAAATTGCAGTCCATCCACAAAATTTCTAATAAAAATATATACTTTTCTGTGCTATTTAACTCATTAAATTTATCAACTCTATCTGTAGGCTTTAACATTAATTTTCCGCCTGTTGCTGCTTCTTCTAGAAATAACTTACCACTTACAGCTAAATTGCAAAACATATGTAACAATGGATAAGCTAACTGCATGCTTCTTGGTGTAATGTCTTCTTGTTTAATACTCATTAGTTCATTCATTTCGTATAAAAATTTAAGTGATATATACTTAGTTGTCTTCCCTATGGTAACTTGATTTGATTTTAAATAATCTACAAATTTATTAAAATCTTCTAACAAACACCTTACTTTTTCATCTATCGTAAATATAGCCATATTTTCTTCTCCCTTAACATTTATGTTTTATTGGATGTCTAGCCATTCTAACACTCCCAGTTCTTTAGACAAGAGCTAAGAACCCCACGACCATAGCTAAATAAGCTGAACTAAATTCAGCTATAGCATAAAACTCGACTTCGAAAGTTTTACTTTATATCATTATTTATATCCTTATTATATACGAATACTTTAATTTTTAACACATCTATATATGTGCCTTCTTCAATTTCATTATGACAATTTAGTTCTTACTTAAATTAATAATAATTTTTATGCATAATAAAATACCCTTGTAGCTAATTCCACAATGGTTAGAAATACATTATTCGCAACCATCTCTCCATGTAAATCTTTTTGAAACTTTAGGCTTCTTTCAGCCTATCTGCTCAGCAAATTGTTGATTTTCATTCCTATACAATTTTAATTTTTTAGCCAATTGTTTATCACTATCTCTTAGTTTAGGAGCTATATCTAATGACTATTTCTGCTGATGAATTTATCCGAAGATTTCTTATTCATATTGCCAAGTGGCTTTATGAAAATTATGCACTATGGCTTGCTAGGCAATCGCAACAAGACTACCAAACTAAATATTTGTAAGCAACTTACTAATATACCTATTTTACTTAGAGAGAAATTTCCAGATCTTGAACTAATTCAAAAAATTACTAACAGCAGATATTTATCAAAATGTTCTCACTGTAGTTCAAACAAACTCAGTAGGTCTATTAATTTTTGTAGTATCAAAACTTCATAGCACTGTTATTGGTAGGAGGAACTTATTCCTGTTTTACAATATTTGATGCAGTTTTTGTATGTTTATATTATATTTTTAAATTCAATCTTTAACTTGCCTTTTAAATTATACGGTGTGAGCCTATTAACTCTCCATAATAACTGCTTATATTTCTGCGATTTCGTGCTATCGTAATTATCCAAAGTTAGACTGACTTCTGTAACTTTTACACTTAAGTTCAAATCTAAAGCTTGAGTTTTTTTCTGCCTAACTTCGTATAATTTGCTATGGATAATCGAAAGTTAAAGATATAAATAAAATTTCCATACAACGTCTTGGCTTAGTAAAGTTCAAGAGATCTATAGGGGGAAAACCGTTGGAAATAAGAAGTATACTTTCAATCTCCATTGGAGCTTAATAGCTTTAGTAATCCAGATGATTTAGGAGTTAAATTCAATCCTATCAAGTTTCAATCTCCATTGGAGCTTAAGGCACTAACAAAAAAATAACAAGTCCAAATTCGTAAAAATATAAAAGTATCCTTCAAAGTATGTTTTAATAGTTAATAACGACAAAAACTATAAATCATATTAAACCACTCCACACTAAAGTATGGAGAATTTTCATAGGTGGACTTCACCACCTATGAGTGATTTCGCCTAAAGGCGACTGAAAGCTCATTCTACTGAAAGTAGGTGGTTTTAAACCACGGAACAAGTTCCTTCGGAACGCTAAAGCGTTCTATTGGAAAATAAAATTCCTCCTTTATAAGGTGTCCATGTAATTAAGTCCGGAGGCACTAGCTTACTGACTTGTTATTTTTTTGATAGTGCCTTCTTATATCTTAGCTAATAAATTTATCTAATATATTTTTATATTAGGCTATGTTTTAACACAGTGTTGAAATTGATATATAAATAGTTGCATTTTAAATGAACGATAGTATTTTATAATCTGATACAAGTTTAAATCTATTGATATATCTAACTTTAAGAATTCAACATTCATTTAAAACATAGCCTTATATTAATATAGAATTTAAAATTTCATCATCATCAATAAACTTTTTAGCAAGTATTCTATTTTCTTCAACATGAATATAAGTGTATCTGCTAGGTTTTATTGAAGGAGCCATATCTATAGCTTTCTTAAAATCTTCTTTTCTCATTTTTAAAGTTTTAACATATTCGAAAAAACCTGTTTCCTTTAATATCTTTGAGATTCTTCCAAATCTGTGGTTTTGCACCTTAGACATAATATAGGTTGCGATTCCCACCTGTATACCATGAAGCTGTGGGATTTCAAGAAATTTATCTAAGGCATGAGAAATTAGATGTTCAGAGCCTGAGGCTGGTGAACTATCCCCTGCTATTTCCATGGAAATACCGTTTAAGGTTAGTGAATCCACTAGTTCTTTTAAAAATAAATCATCCTTAATCGTTTTAAATTCAGTTCGTACAAAACTATTTACTGCTTTTTTGGAAATCATAGTTGCAAAGTCATCAATAATTACCTTTCCATTATCCTCTTCAAATTTCCAATCATACAAAGCAGTGATGTTTGATACTAAATCTCCAATTCCTGAAAATATAAATTTATCAGGAGCTCCTTTAATTACATCAATATCTATAATTATGCCGTAAGGGGTTTTAGCAGGGAGAGACATACGTCTGCCCTTTACTAAAAGTGATGCGCCTGGACTTGAAAAACCATCATTAGAGGTTGAAGTTGGAATGCTAATGAAGGGTATCTTTTTTAAAAAGCTCATATATTTTACCGCATCTATAGCTTTTCCACCACCAACTCCAATTAAAGCCTCTACATCATTTGATATTTCAAAAGCTTTTATACTAATTTCTTCAAAGTTTATATCTGTGATAGTTTCTATCTTTGCAATCTGAATATTGGCTTCTTTTAAGGATTTCTGTATAGAATCTCCAAATAAATCCTCTATTCCTTCTCCAAAACATATTGAAACCTTTTGAAACATAGCTTTTTTAATTAAATTACCTATGTTATTAATATTTCCTTTTCCTACTTCTAGAATTGATGGAATAGCTATTCTGTGAGTTGATGCCTTCATATTTTTCACTCCTCATAAAACATATTTATAAAAAATAGCACGTCGGTATACTAGTCTATTTTGTGTCATATATCTAGATATTTTTTTAATTTATCCCAAACTTCTGAAAAGTCTTCAAATTCTATAAATTCTTTTTTTTCTTTTTTTAAAAGCTCCACTAACTCTCCCTTAGCAAAAACTACGTCTGCTACTAGTGCAGGCTTAATATCTGGTTCACTATCGCCAGCATAAAATATCTTTTTATAATTATTTTTTAGCTTTTCAACTACACTTAATTTATCAATGCCATAACGATCTGAATAAAATTCACTATTTTCATCTAAATCAAAGTAAAGTCCATTATCCTTAAAAATGCCCTTATTAGAATAAACATCTACTCCTTCTATATTATGCTTCTCAAATATCTTATCTATGTAATAACTTGTTCCAGCACTTACAACAATGAAATCTCCACCAGCATCTTTGACTTGCTTAATAAAATCTTTAGCGAAGGGGTCAAATGGAATATTTAAAATATCCTCATGTATATCAGCTTCACTTCTTTTTACATTATTAAAAACATAGCTTAAATATTCTCTATCTTTCATTTCTCCATTTTTCCAAGCTTTAAATAGTGGTAAATAGTCTTCTTTTAAATAGGCTTCAGACATTATTTTATAAAAATCCTTTTTAGTAAGGGTTCCATCAAAATCAGATATAAATGCAAAATCTTTCATTATATTAACCTCCTTGTTGGTTAGGCATATCACAAAATAACAATTCAGTATGCTACTTCATATACTTATTCTAAATTTAGCTTGCACATCTTTAAGAAAAGTATAACAAAAAAGAATAAAAATATGTAATCTTACTTCTCAACAAATAATATTTGTTATTTTAAATCATTAGCAACTTTGTTTATTTTATCAACATTATTTAGAGTTTCTGTCCACAATTCTTTTGAAGGAATTATTTTTTCTATTGTAGTGTAAGTTTCTCTTATTAAAGGTATGTTAACAAGGTTTGTACTTTGAAGAGACATTAGCACAAAATAGCAAACCCCTATAATCGCAATTATTTTTACTATCCCCTCTATTGCTTTTATTACAAAATAAAAAGCAAAAATAGCCACTGCCATTAAAATGATAGTGTTTGTTGTTAGATGTATTGGACTTTTGTTTATTAAATGATTTATTTTTTCCATTTGTTCCTCCTTTTTAGGGTACTACTTATTTTAATTAATATTATTTATTGTACCCATTCCTAATTAAATTCTGTCTTTACAATTAAAAATAAACCTAAACTAATTAAGCTTAATTTTTAGTTGATTATTACATTGGTTCTTTTGGCATAACTAATGCACAAATTATATATAAAAGTATTCCTGTACCTCCAAAAAGAACCAAAGCTACATATCCAATTCTGACCAAGGTAGAATCGAATCCAAAATATTCTGCAAATCCGCCACATACCCCTGCCAACTTTTTATCTGTTGAAGATAAACATAGTCTTTTCCCCATAATAAAACCCCTCGTAATTATTATAAAATATTATTTCATCACATAGTAGTTCTTATTTTCAATTATATCATTTTAAATTTTTATTTACCATTATTTTTTGAATGTGCCTTATTTACTATAATTCCCTATAAGGAATAAAATCCCAATGCAACACTCACATTATTAATAATCCCCACAACAATTTTCATATTTTTATTCTTTAAAGGTTCTCTCCATCTTATTAAGATGAAATGTCCTAATTTTATATATAAATAACGGAATCATAAGCACAATTATTATAGCACCACAAGCTACAAATCCTATTCTTGCATTGAAATGCTCTGCAAATAATCCAGCATAAAGATTACCAAAAGGTGTAGATCCAGCAAAGACCAAAGTATATACGCTCATAACTCTACCACGGTATTCATTACTTGAATTAAGCTGAAGAGTTGAATTTGCACTGGAAGTGAAGCAAATAAAAAAGAATCCAGTAATTGCAAGAAATATTCCAGTTAATAAATAAATATTAGTATAACCAGTTATTATTAATAAAGCCCCTACAATTAAAGGCATAATGTAAATAACAAACCTTTTAGGTCCCGATTTGCTTAAGGTAGCTATAAACATGGCACCTAAAAATGATCCTAATCCCATGAAAGACATCAAAATACCAAAGCCTGCTTCATTTTGTTTTAATATTTCCTTTGCAAATACAGGCACAAGGATATTGAAATTTGGTGCAAATGTGCCTACTATAGCCATAACTAATAAAGTGTATAAAAGAATATTCTTATGATAAATGTATTTAAGTCCATCTTTTATTTCTTCTAATACCTTAGTATTATTTTCAGGTTTTCTTTCTATTGGCCTTAGCTTAATAAAAAACAAACTTATTACAACAGCTGCAAAGCTTATTGCATTTGCAAAAAAACAAACTGCAATTCCAGCATACCCCATTACTATTCCTGCAATTGCAGGACCTATAATTCTAGCTAAATTGAAAACCATAGAGTTTAGTGCAATTGCATTCATTAGATCTTCTCTGCCCACAAGCTCAATGACCATTGACTGGCGTGATGGCATATCAATTGTATTAACTATTCCAAGAGCTGTAGACATAATTAAAATGTGCCAATACTGTATCTTTCCTGTCCATACTAATATTGCAAGTATTAAAGTAATTACAAGTGAAGCTGATTGAGTAACTATTAAAATCTTTTTTTTTGAAAATTTATCTACGAAAACCCCTGCAAATAGGGAGAATATTAACATTGGTGTAAATTGAACAACTCCAATTAAACTCAATAAAAATGGTGAATTGGTTAAAGTATATGCTAGCCAAGGTTGGGCTATATTCTGCATCCATGTACCTATTAAAGAAACACACATACCTATCCAATAATATCTAAAATTTTTATGTTTTAATGCAATAAAAGGATTATTAAATGTTTTTGTAATATCATTTGTAATATTCATATAAAATATCTCTCTTTCACTTTTATTATTAGCCATTTACCTTTATTTCTTTATTATTAAGTCTTTATAATACCCGCCACTTTCCATAAGTAAATCATGATTGCCCATCTCTATAATTTCACCATTTTTCAGTACTATTATTATATCAGCATTTCTAATAGTTGAAAGTCTGTGTGCGATTATGAATGTAGTTCTTTCTTTTGTAATGTTTTCTATAGCCTTTTGGATTAATATTTCAGTTTCAGTATCAATATTAGCAGTAGCTTCATCTAAAACAAATATTGAAGGATTATGAGCTATTGCTCTAGCAAAGGAAATTAATTGCCTTTGTCCTGATGAAAGTGTGCTTCCTCTTTCCATAACTGGCTCATTAATTCCTCTTGAAAAATTGTCAGTAATCTCCTTTACATGAGATATTTCTAAAGCTTTTTCTATTTTAGACTTTTCAATGTTGTCATTTAAGGTTATATTTTTTCCGATTGTTCCTGAAAATAGGAATACATCTTGAAGTACCACTGATATATTCTTTCTAAGATCTCTTTTCTTTATATTATTAATATTTATTCCATCAATTAAAATTTCACCCTTTTGTACTTTGTAAAAACCACTAACTAGACTAATTATAGTGGTCTTTCCTGCACCTGTTTCACCAACAAAGGCAGCTGTCTGCCCTTTAGTAACATTGAAGCTTACATCCCTTAAAATCCAATCCTTATTGTTATAAGAAAACCATACATTTTTAAATTCTATATTTCCTTCAAAGTGATTCATTCCAATTCCAAAATCCAAATCTTCTAAATTTTCTTTTTGATCTAGCAATTCAAATATCCTGTCGGAGGAAACTAAAGCAGATTGAATAGTTGTATAATTATCTGCCATGTCAGAGATAGGATTAAAAAATTGCTTTATGTAAGTTGTAAATGCATATAGTACCCCTATACTTAGAGTTTGATTAGAAATTTTACTCATACCATACCATATTAAAATAGCTACAGCTAAATTCTGAAAAACATCTGCTGCAGGTTTTAAAAAACTATTCATCCACACTTGAAATAATGTAGCTTTAAAATATTCATTATTTAACTCTGAAAATTCTTCTTTTTTTTCTTTTTCTCCATGAAATATTTGTATTATCTTCATTCCCGATATATTTTCAGCCATGAAACCATTTATTTTTCCAATCAAACTTTTCATTCTAGCAAAATTTCTTTTTATTTTTGTCTTTAAAATAAATACTATTGCAAACATTAAAGGAACTACGCAAAATGAAATCAAAGCAAGTTTTACATTAATTATTATCATTGTATAAATTATGCCAATTGTTAAAAATACATCTTGAAAAATGCTAATTAATACATCTGTATACATTTCACTTAAAGCTTCCACATCATTGGTTGCTCTTGTTATTAACCTTCCAGATGAGGTTTTGTCTAAATAATCAAGTGGTAATAGCTGAATAGTTTTAAATACATTACTTCTTAATGTTATCATTATTTCTTGACCTACTTTATTTATTAAATTCACTTGAGAAATTGAGAAAACCCCACTTAGTACTACAACTATAAAATACAGCGCTCCCATAGTTGTTATTGAATACAAGCCCTTTTGAATAACATGTTTTGTTAAAAAATCGTCAATTACCAATTTTAAAATATATGGTTTTATCAGTTGAGCTACATTTACTAAAATCACACATATGCATGCAAGAATAACCCTTCTCCTATAAGGCAACATTAACCTTAATAAATTTCTTATAGATTTAGTTTTAAGAAGCTTCATCTCCGAAGTTATTGTCTTCTTCGTGGAATTGAGATTTGTAGATATCATAATATAGTCCTCCTTTCTCAAGTAATTCTAAATGAGTACCCCTCTCCATAATTTTCCCCTTATCAAGAACTATAATTTCATCAGCATCTACAACTTGAGATATTCTATGGGCTATTATTATTGAAGTTTTATTTTTTCTTGTTTTCTGAAGATTTTTAAGAATTTGTGTTTCAGTAATTGTGTCTACTGCAGAAAGAGCATCATCCAGTATAAGTATCTCAGGTTTTTTAATTAAAGCCCTTGCTATGGAAATTCTCTGTTTTTGTCCACCAGAGATATTAACTCCTCTTTCCCCAAGAATTGTGTTAAACCCATTTGGAAATTCCATAATGCTTTCAAATATACAACTATACTTAGTAGCCTCTATAACTTCCTCATCTGAATATATTTGTTTGAAAAATTTTATATTATTTAATATTGAAGCATTAAATAAAAAATTGTCTTGAGGAACAAATCCAAAGCTATCTCTAAGTGCCTTAATCTTATAATCATTTATATCTATTCCATCAAAAAATATTTTACCGCTAGGAACATTGTACATTCTTAATAATAAATTAATTAAAGTACTTTTACCTGAACCAGTCTTTCCTACAATTCCAATAGTATGGCCTTTTGGAATAATTAAATTTATATCACTTAAAACTGTTTCTTTTGAACCTGGGTATACAAAACATAGATTTTTTATTTCTATACTCCCATTAATAGACGTTTCTATAGAATCCTCAATCTCTTTTATGTCAATATTAGTATCAAATATTTCATTTAATCTATTTAATGAAGCCATACCTCTTTGAAATATTGTAATAATACGACCTATTGAAACTATAGGCGCCATTATCATTGTAAGATATCCGTTAAAAGCAATAAAATCACCTAATGAAATATTGCCTTCTAAAACCATATTTCCTCCAATAATAAGATTCAAAACGAAGCTGATGGTAAAACATATTTCAATTAATGGAGATAAATAAGATGATATACGTACCATGTCCAAATTTGATTTCGCCATTTTGTTATTCAATTCTTCAAATTTTTTCACTTCTTCATCTTCCTGTACATATGCCTTAATGACTCTGATTCCATTTATGTTTTCCTGAACTCTATCTGAAATTGAAGCGAAATTTTCTTGAACTTTGTTAAAACGCTTACGAACAATTTTTCCTATTTTAGACATTATAATTATAGTAAATGGTACAGGTATCAATGAAAGAATAGTAATGCTCCAATTTATGGCTTTTGCCATTGAATAAATTGATATAACACATATTACTATTCCGTTAACTGATATTGCTGTTGCAGGACCAAAAGTCATCCTAACAGCATTTATATCATTTATAGCATAAGCAATTAAGTCCCCTGTTTTTCTTCTATTATAAAATTCAGGAGACAACTTTTGAAAATGGTCAAAAAGTTCTTCTCTAAGATTACACTCTAAGCTTCGTGAATTTCCAATTATCAGGTTTCTCCATACATAAGTACTTGCAAATGTTCCAAAAGCAATAAGCATTATATAAGCAATATTTATATATACAGATTTAGAATCGAAATTATTTACTTTCAAAATATCAATTGTGTTTCCAAGCACTTTAGGGAAAAGTGTTTGAATATAAGATGTAAATAGCATAAATATTATACCTATGATATATGAAACTTTATGCTCTTTTACAAAATTAATTAATATCTTTTTGCCCATATAGCACCTCCTACCTTGAATTTGTAGCTTAGTTATTTGCTTTTTATTGAATCTCTTTCAACTAGAATACTGTTTATTGTAATATTTTCATAAGGCTTATGAGGTTTGTTGATTCTTTTTAAAAGAAGTTCTACTGCAACTTCACATGCATAATCAATGTTAAGTTCTAAAGTTGTTAGTGCTGGTATAGCTAGTGACGACATTTCAGTATTTCCACTTCCAATAACTGATATATCCTCTGGTACTTTAATACCTTTTTCATACAAAAACTTTATAAGCTTTATTGCTGTATAATCCCACTGGCATATTATTGCTGTTGGGGCATCTTTTCTACTTATTAAGTCAGTTACTTTTTCTTCAAAACTTTCTTCATATATAAAAAATTCATCTCTTACTGGCAATTTATAATCTTCTAAGGCTGAAGTTATACCAAGTACTTTTTCCTTATTTTTATAAATACTACAGCTTCCTAAAAATCCAATTTCTGTATGGCCTTTTTTAATTAAACATTCACATTGTTTATAACCTCCATTATTGAAGTTATACCAAACACTATCACAATCAAAAGAAGGTGAATAACCAGTATAAAAAACTTGGTTTTTAATTTTGGTAGAAATAAAGTTTACATATTCACTATTGAATCTTCCAATAAATATTATCCCATCAAAGTTAATACCCTTTTGAATCTTATATGGTAAATAGAGTTTATCCTGATGTTCTTTATCTACAAACTCCAAATCATATTCACATTTCTTTTTTTGAATTGCTGTCTCAATACCTTGAACCATATGACTATAATTACTGGTATCTTGTACAAATGGCTTTTGATGCAGTACTAAAATTTTAATATCCTCATCATTCTTTGCTTTAAAATATCCCATTTCTTTTGCTTTAATTAATATTTTACTTCTTAGGTCCTCACCCACGCCTGCCTGTCCTGAGAGTGCTCTGCTAACAGAAATTGTAGACACTTCAAGTGCTTTAGCTATATCTGAAATTTTAACTTTATCAATTTTCAAAAAGTACACCTCCAAAAAATATTTATTAAATACGCTAACACTACGTTATAATCTAATATAATATTACGTTATATTTATGCTATATATTACGTTTATTTTATATAAGTATACCAAAATTATTAACTTCAGTATATATACATACAAAAACCGTACTGGATTTCTCCAATACGGTTATATGTATTACTGTGGTTTAATGGTGGAAAGTTATATTGTAAAAGAATATAATTCCATATCTAAAATAGTTCCTAAATACTTTCAAATAATTAAAAAATCATTTATTAATCTTTTCGAACTCTTGTTTTTATACATTCTTTCATCTGCAATTTTCATCAATTCATATGCTATTATACCGTCTTCAGGGCATTTTTAGATAATTATATAAAAATTCAATTAAACCTATCAAAGAAAATAACAAGTTAAATATGCAGTATGACACGAAATAGATTCGCATACTTAATTGTTATTCTTTTGAATATGCCTTACGATTTAGTCACTATAAATCATTCATAATAACACACAATTGGTGTATTTACTTCAATATTATCAAATATTTTATTTGCTAACTCATAAGGTTCATTTACACAACCATGAGAACCACTTGTCAGATATATGTTTTTCCCAAATTCTGTTCTCCAGCTTGCATCATGCATTCCAACGTTCCCATTAAATGGCATCCAAAAGGTAACAGCTGAACTGTAGTCTTCACCTTTTAAAGTTGCATTTTTTTCTTTATAATTTAACCTATAAGTCCCTATTGGTGTTGAAGTATTATTTGTTAGATTACCTGTAACAACGTCTCCTTCTGTAACAAGAGAACCTTTTTTATAAAACCACAAATGTTGCTTTGTCATATCAATCTCTACATAAGTATCCCCGATATCATTAGTCCCCTCAGCGACTGCAGTTTGTGCATATATTGGTTCTTTAGTCGTAGATTGTCCATTTTTTATACATTTAATTAAATCTTGCACTTCTTTAGATTTATCAACAATCCATCCATAATTACCACCACTAACTTTTATTGTTGCTTTAGATGTTGTAACAAAATTTCTTGTATTACCAAATGTATTGTAGATACCAGCTATTTTATCTACATAAGTCTTAACTTTCTCATCATCAATTGTAACTTCCATTTTCTCATTAACTCCAAGCCAGTTATGTATTGTAGAACCATCTAAAACCTCTGTCTTATCGCCAGAAGTATAAGTAATTGTTAAATTTGCATACTTATCAAGCATATTTTTAGCATCAGCAACTTCTTGCGACTTTGAAGTGTATTGTGGATTTTCGTAACAATTACTTTCATCTAAATTTAATTTTGGTTCAGAATTATTAATTGCATTTACTATGCTATCATATAAAGCATCTTTATTTATTTTGCTTCCATTAATTTCATCTACAATTTTATAACCATCCTCTGTGTATTCAAAACTAGCATTTTCAGGATTAATTATATTGCTACTCTTAAAGCAAGATAGCTTATTAAAATATTGCTTTAATAATTCTTCATCATAAGTGATTATCTGAGGCATTTCAGAATTCTTTTTCTTAAAAAGTGCCACAACCCAAGGTACAGAATTCTGACTCTCCTTCAATTCCTTAATTTTATCGCCATCATATTTCAATCCAATATCAGTTGCTTTAATTTGCTCTGTTACGTCTCCTCGTTCCTCTAATTCCAATGAATATTTATCTATTTCAGATGATAATTCTTTTTCAGCTTCGTCTACAGTTTTACCGGCTACATTAATGCCGTTAATTACAGAACCAAAATAAAAGTTATTTCTAAAATACATTGTCATACCTAAATATATAACAATTAAAGTGCAAAGAGAAATCATAACCACTGGTAGAACTTTACTCTGGCTATTTATTCTTTTTCTTCTCATTACAATTGCTCCCCTCCTGTTTTATTATACTAAAAAGTCGAACTTAATAATAGATGCTTTTTTCAAAAAAAAGAATTACCTTCAAATAGAGATTGATTTTCCATTTCAAGGTATATCCTTCTCACATACTTTTACAATACTCTGCTATATCATTTGCAGCCTTCATACCACTACTTACAGCCCCTTGTATCCAACCATGAGTTAAAGAAATATGTTCTCCCGCAAAGTACACTTTATTATTATATTCTGATTTTGCCATTGCATATGAAAAAAGTTTTTGTTGTTGTGGCATAAAATAACAAAATGCCCCATAAAAACCTTTTTCTCTATTCCAATCAACAGTTATAGAATTCTCTACCACTGAATCTAGATATCCATTTTGAAGCCCATGAACAGCTTCAACTTGTCTTTTTATTTCTTCAACACGTGTTTTATCATCTAAATTGCCCATACGTATTGAATCTTGATTTAAATTATACGATGCTAAAAATACTCCTGGTTCATCATATATTTTATAATTTTTTTTAATAGGAACCTTATTATTTTCCATTTGATTAGTGTCAATGCTGTTATCGTAGCTAGGATACCATATAGTTTGAATAGGTAAATCTGTACTAGAACCACCTCCAATTATTCTTTTATTATCATCTCCTTTTTCCCAAAAACGTTTTTTGCACATAAAAACAGTTTTTTGAGATGATGTATAATTAACTTCTTTTATTGATTGCATTTTTTCTGTACTAAACACAGGATCTATATCAACATTACGAAGACTAGAAAAAGGAATTGCACAAATAACAAAGTCAAATGTTTGCTTAAAAGTTTCTGAAGACTTTTCTTTTTTATATTTAAGCGTAACCTTATTATTTTCTTTTCCTTTATATATACCAGTTACTGTTCTTCCATTTTTCCAATCAACTTTTCCTAAATCTTCTCCTCTAATATTAGCGTATTCTTTCGGCTTTTTAGACATTAAAGAACTATAAAAAGAAAGTGGCAAATTAACTGTGCCCCCAACTATTTCATACCTATAAGCATAATCCACAGTATATTCTTCCTGTAAATTTTCATAATAACTATTATAATAAAAGACACCAAGAAAAGGAGTAACGCTTGATAATAACTCTATAGCACCCTCACTTAAGCCCATTTTTTCAAGTACTTTTCGTATAGTAAAACTCCCTAGATATTGAATTGTCATTGAATACTCCTTCTTAATCTGTAAGATTTCTTTTCTTATGGACGGATTTATCTTTAATAAATTGCTTCCTAATGCATCGTAAATAAGTTTTTGCCAGGGGGTATTTCTTTCCCTTGCAGTTAACTTAAACTCAGGATAAATATTTTCCATTACACTTTTACCTTCTGAATCATTTCTTGCACGTTTATTTCTTACATATATAAATGCATTTTCATTTGTTTGAATAAAAGGTCTTGTTTTTAAACTAAAGGTGTTAATATAATGCCACGTAGTTTCATGATCCACAGGTATGCGCATAGCTCCAAGCTCACCATAAACGCTTTTATTCTTATGAAAATAATGAGTATAAACTCTACCACCAATACGATCCCCCTGCATTTCAAATATAGTGACATCAAAGCCAAGTTTTCTAAGTTCAAATGCAGACGATAACCCTGCAAGACCTCCACCTATTATACCAACCTTAATCCCTTTACAGCTTCCCAATTTTCCAATTGTTGTAATATCTTTCGGTGGACTAAGTAGCTCTAATAAATTGTCAAAATCTTCAATACGATTTGCTTCTTCTAACACAATCTTTAACATTTTATGCCTTTCTTCATCAGTTGGATTAATTGGCTGTATATATTTAATCTCTGTAGCCAAATAAATTCAACTCCTTTTAAATCAGAATAGTTATAAGGCACATTCAAAAAAATAACAAAACAGTATGCTTGTCTATTTTCTTTCATGTGCCTAATATAACTAAAGTTTAATTTTATAATTAAGTATATTATTCAAGTTATAACAAAAGACCAGCAAAATGCTGGTCTTTTGTTATAGCTCTTAAGTATTTAGGCACATGAAAATAAATAACAAGTCCAAAGTTGCCATGAATATTTTTCATCAGGCAAGGAGACGAATTGCCCTCATAGCGTGCCTATTAGGTCAATTTGCCGACGCAGCATGATGGAAAATAGGCTGGCAAATGGACTTGTTATTTTTTTAATTGTGCCTTAATATATGAGCAAAATATTTAATACAAAGAACCTATATTTCGTAGCGTCATTCATAATAACAAATTACTGGACTACCTTCATCAATATTATCAAATATAGTATTTGCCAAATAGTATGGTGCATTTACACAACCATGGGAGCCATTTGTCATATATATTTTGCCTCCAAAGGATGATCTCCAGATTGCATCATGAATTCCAATACCGCCATTAAAAGGCATCCAAAAACTAACATGCGTGTTATAACCCTCACCTTTTAATGTAGCATCTTTTTGTTTAAACTTTAATTCATAAATACCTGTTGGTGTTGGACAATTGTTATTTACATTACCAGTAACAACATCTCCTTCTACTACGAGAACCCCATTTTTATAAAACCATAAATGTTGTTTTGTCATATTAATTTCCACATAGGTATTCCCCATATCATTATTATCATGATATATAGCAGTTTTTTTATATATTGGTTCCTTTGTTATAGTTTGCTCATCTTTTATGCTTTCAATTAAGTCTTTTACTTCTTCATTTTTATTAATTGACCAACCATAATCGCCACCACTAACTTTTATTGTTGTTCCAAGTGATGTAACAAAATCTCTTGTCTTGCCAACTGTATCATAAGTACTAGAAAGTTTATCTAAATAGCTTTTGATTTTTTTCTCATCAAATGTGATTTCTAAATTCTCGTTAATTTCAATCCAGTTATTTATTATAGAGCCATCTAAAACTTCGCTCTTATCTCCAAATGCATAGGTGATTTTTAAATTTGTATATTTATTAAGCCTATCCTTAGTTTCTATAACTTCTTGAGAACTTGAAGTATATTGTGGATTTTCATAACAATTGCTTGATTCCAAGTCTATTGTTTTCTCCCCCTTAAGAATTGCATTTATCACCCTATCATATAAAATATCTTTATTTATTTTATTTCCGTAAACTTCATCTATAATCATATATCCATCATCTGTATATTGAAAGCTTGGATTTTGAGGTTCAATTATATTACTGCTATCAAAACAAGAGAGTTTATCCACACACTCTTTTAATAGCTCATCATCATAGGTCACTACTTCTGATACTTTAGAATTTTTTTTATCAAAAATTGCAATAATCCATGCAAATGGATTCTGTTTCTCTTTTAATTCCTTGATTTTGTCCTCTGAATTATATTCCAATCCAATATCAGAGGCTCTAATTTGTTCTTTAATATTTCCTCTTTCCTCTAATTCTAATGTATACTCCTCAACCTCAGATGGCATTTGTTCATCTACTTCTTCCACAGTTTTACCTGAAACATTAATACAACTAATTGTAGAACCAAAATAAAAATGATTCATAAAATACATTGTTGTACCCAAATATATAACAATCAAAATAAAAAAAGAAATTATAATACCTATTGCAATTTTATTACGTTTATTTTTTTGATTCTCCATAATAACATGCTCACCCCCGTTATCATTATAACAAAATTGGAATAAATTGTCTGTATTTTTAGTGATTAATTACTTCCTTTATAAGCCTCTTATCTACAAAATAATACTTCTTATCTATTAAAGGAATATGGGAAATTTAATCATCCTTGGTAACAATATATATCTGTTCATCCGCTTGTATACCTGCAAAAACAACATCTTTTATATTATTGATATTTTTTGCCTTTAACTGTGCTATAACCCACTTTTCATCCTTTTGAATTTGCTGTAGATGTGAAGATAAAATATTTCCATCTAAAATTATATCTACCATCATACCAGTCTAAAGAACCAAAATAAAATAAGTAACAACTGACCTAAAAAAAAGAATTAAATACTCTTTCATATAAACACGTCCTTATCAGCTAATACTTATATTATTTACTTTTTATATTATTTGATTCAAGAAAATTGTTTTCAAATGTATCCCAAACATAAATTTAATTTTTTCCACTTATCCCATATAAAGATGTAAAAAATTCAACATTCTTATATGCAGATATTTCCTCAAATATAGCAAGTTCTTGAGGCGCTATTCCTAGTTGTGATTTAATCCATTTTTTATTATCTTTTATATCAGTACAAAAAAAGAAATAACAGAAAAAGATTTATTTTAATACTATTTTTTTAATGCAAAAAATCTTCGATAATACTTAATATAAGTATTATCGAAGATTTGTGTGGTGGCGGACAATCACGCCCTCTTAACTTAGGCACTAACAAAAAAATAACAAGTCCAAATTCGTAAAAATATAAAAGTATCCTTCAAATTATGTTTTAATAGTTAATAACGACAAAAACTATAAATCATAATAAAGGATACAAATATATGATAC
>Ga0302140_10000576_pt1 | contig 47024 bp, 43 predicted proteins | sample I_Bog_E1_1_FD_202095 | JGI IMG/M metagenome (GOLD analysis project Ga0302140, IMG submission 202095) | Peat permafrost microbial communities from Stordalen Mire near Abisko, Sweden - I_Bog_E1_1 | ecosystem: Environmental > Terrestrial > Soil > Wetlands > Peat | place: Sweden: Abisko, Stordalen...
GTTCGGCGTCTGCGCTTGGACAGATCATCAAGCTCAACGAAGTTCCGCTCACCATCGTTGGTGTCAATCCCAGGGGGTTCACCGGGGCGAAGGGAACCCAACAGTCACCTGATTTCTTTGTACCCTTGAGCATGCAGCCCCTTGTTTCACCACATGGAGAGAACAGCTCTCTGCTCGCCGATCCAAAGCAGTGGTGGGTTAACGTTATGGGCCGGGCCAAGGTTGAGGTTCCTGCCACGACAGTGCAGGTCGCCTTTGATGGACAATTGGCCGCAATCGTACGAGCGACCATTCCCGTTCGCCCGACAGAAGATATTCCCCGAATGGACGTACGCGACGGCAGCCGCGGTCTGTTTACTCAAGAGGGGAAATTCGCCAAGCCGATGGCAGTACTGCTGACAATGGTTGGGTTTGTCCTGCTGCTGGCATGCGCGAATATAGCTAACCTGATGCTTGCTCGAGGAACTCAGCGTCAGCGCGAGATGTCTGTGCGTCTTGCGCTCGGCGCAGGTCGCGCCAGAATCGCACGCCAGATGTTGGTGGAGAGCTTGCTCCTGGCTGCGCTGGGCGGCATAGGAGGATTGCTCCTTGGCTATATTGGCAGCAACCTGCTTCCTACACTTACAGAAAATGCATGGGAGCGCAGTGACTTTCACGTCCATTTCGACTGGCTTGTCTTCGGATTTACCGCGGCGATAACGATTTTGACCGGGATACTGTTTGGATTGGCGCCAGCATGGGCAGCCACGCGCGCAGGTGTGAGTACTGGTCTCAAAGAGGCATCGCAATCTGTTACGCGACGCCGTAAGGGTTGGGGAGGCAAGTCACTGATCGGCTTTCAGATCGCGCTTTCAACGCTGCTGGTAGTGGGAGCGGGATTGTTCCTTCGGACGCTGGCCAGTCTGAACTCAGTGGATGTGGGCTTCAGGACAGATCATCTCCTGTTGGCTGAGATCGATCCGCCGGCCAAGCTGTACCCGGCAGGTAAGGATATGGAACTGCACAAAAACATCTTGCTGGCCATAGCCGCCACGCCTGGCGTTGCAGCGGTTTCCCCGTCGTGGGTAGCATATATCGCAGGCGACATGAGCCGGACCAACTTTATTCCGGAAGGCGCTGTTGTCGACAAGGACACGGAGGATGCCGAGGACTACAACGTCGTGGGGAACAACTTCTTCTCGATGCTGAAAATTCCGATTCTTGAGGGACGTTCGTTTGGGTCGCAGGACACAATGAGTTCGTTTAAAGTTGCCATTATCAATGCGGCGCTGGCGAAGGCACGGTTTCCTAATCAAAATCCTATCGGCAAGCGATTCACAAACGATGGCGGTGATAGCGATGGCCATGGAATAAAGAAGGAAAAGGAGTGGATCACAATCGTAGGTGTGTGTGGAGACACGCGCTACCTCACCCTGCGCGATGAGCCGCCGCCTCAGTTCTTTCTACCGTTTGTGCAGCAGAAGGAGGTTGGTGGAAGCCTTAACTATTTCATCCAGACACAGTTGCAGCCAGCGGTGATCGTGCCCACGCTAAGAAAAGTCGTACAGCTGCAGGACCCCGATTTGCCGCTGAAGGATGTTCGTACCCAGGAACAACAGATAGATTCTGAAACTCAGGAGGAGAGGATTTTCGTGGCCATGACGTCCAGTTTCGGTATGCTCGCCCTGGCGCTCGCATCTGTTGGGATTTATGGTGTTATGGCGTACTCGGTTGCAAACCGAACCAACGAAATTGGCATCCGCCTTGCGCTGGGAGCGCAACCAGCACAGGTGCTCACGATGATCCTGAGAGAAGCTACCTGGATTTCGCTTGCGGGAATTACGGTGGGACTTGCAGCGGCCCTGGTTCTGGCGCAGGCTATAAAGTCCATGCTCTATGGATTGCAGCCTGCTGACCCTCTTAGTCTGATTTCAGGAGCCGGTCTGCTAGTCGTGGTTGGCCTCGCAGCCAGCTGGCTCCCGGCGCGCCGGGCCGCGTCCGTCCAGCCTGTTGAGGCGCTTCGCCATGAGTAGTAGCTAGCTCTGGCGGTTCGGTGTTGGGATGAACGACGTTGCCTGAACAGGTCCGATGATGGGCAGCGTCGGGATCGAGTGAGTCTCTCGCGCCTCGGCGAGTATCGCGTCGAGGTGTTCGAGTACTTCTTCTACGCTCATCGTGTACATCTCGCGGCTCGCGTCGTAACCTTCCTCGACAATTGCTTTCAGATAATGCCCGGCAAGCTGCGCAGCCAGGTAATCCGTAATCGTCTTGCCGGTGCGGCGCTTCTGCTCAACCCAGGCAATGCATGGGATTGCGATCCACATAGGCTTGTCGTTCACGTCAAAGCGGATGTCGACGGCGTCGGCGTGACGCGTGGCGATGGCTACGATGTTGGCCTTCCAGCGGCAGTGAAGGTCTTCGCCGGTCCAGCGGTCTTTTACGTGGAAGTCTTCGTACATATATCCAGCGTAACGGTTGCGGCTCGACTGGGCAAGCCCTTCAGAGTTCAGTCTCGGAGAGCAAGGTCTCTTCCGCCAGGTCTGTCGGGCTGCAGAAATTGATGCTATAGCCGTCCGGATCGTGAAAGAAAACTTCCCAATTGAAATTTCCAACCTGAGGTTCGCGGCCAGCGATGCCGCGTTCTTTCGCTTGCCGGTAGACGCTGATGGCGTCCCTGCATTGAAAGTAGAGTGCCGACCCGTTGCCGAGCTTGCCTGCGGCAGCGAGCTTCGCCGGAGTATTCCTAGTTGCCTCCTGCAACATGAGGGGTGCGGTTCCCAACTCCATCCACACCCAGCGAAGCTGACCGTCAGGGATCCAACGATTCTTGATGGTGAAGCCGAGTCCTTCTACATAGAAGGCCAGTGATTTTTCCATGCTCGTCACCATCAAGAGAGCCACGGAAGAAGTGATGTTGGGTGAAGGATCAGAAGATGTGTCCATTGCGACTCCAACAATAGTTCAGGACAAATTCGATTTTCAGATTAACTGAAAGAGTGGCCTTCGGAGAGACAAATTGGAATGTCATTCGCCCTGGTTGTATTTGCAGGGGCCTTAGTCGACTTCAACATTGTGAAATCCCAGGCCGTAGAGCAGAGTACTCACGCTTGCCTGGGCATTTTGGTGAGCCCGGTCGAGGATGCCGTCGGCAATAGCGGCCTGCCCGATCTGCTGCTCGGCTGCTTCTCTAACCTTGGATTCGAGCGTAGGGTCCGCCGTGACCATGACGCCTGTTGTGCGGGAGTAGACGTGAGTGCGCGTATTGTCGATGCGAGTCGAGAGTACCTGGGCGTTGGGGAGATGGATACGAACGGCATCACCATTCACAGAGACATCGCCGGGCTGTAGTTGGCCAAGATCGACGCCAGCAACGACTTCTCCGTGGGCGATGAGCAGCAACTTATCGCCAACCAGGAAGTTAGGCAGCACCGGACTCTCGCGCTCGCCTTCGACGATCTTGTCCATGGAATAAACCACTGTTTCAAGGCGCGAGAGTTTGCGTATCCTCTCGACGATAGCCGGCGATGAGACATCGATACTGGTAGAGGGCCCAGTGAGCATGGCTGCAAAATGATGCCATAGAGCGCTGGTGCTTGATACAGCCACATGCGCGAGTCCGACGAAGAGAATCAGTCCGAGCAAAACTCCCGTCGCAAGGGTCAGGGTCACCAGGACAGGGCGTGTAAGACGGCCCTGGTGACGAGCATCCGGCACGTTGAAGGCGCCTTCCTGATCGTTTCGTTGTAATTCCCTCTCCTCGGAATCAGCTCGCATCTTAAGCAGAGTACCTCAGCGAAAGATATGCCGCTGTTTTGTTGTGACCGGAAAACCACAACATTGCGCCAGCGGGTAATTCTTACCCGACCTGTCGTCGGATCGCGCATGGATTTCGGATTGTCCTGAATAACTGCTTCACTCCGCCCTGCGATTGGTGATCGTTACCCGGAAAAACGGCTTGGTCTTTTCCTCAGGTTCGATTTCGTAGGTTTGTTCAGTCTTCGCGGGATCGTAGTCGCGCCAGAGCCACGTCATTTCTTCCGGGAACTGGGCTGCGCCATGGCCCGCGTTGTGTGTGCCAGCTCCAAAGCTGAAGTGGAAGTCGTAGGCTTTCGTTTTCAGCGCGTTGGCCATGCGGATATTGGCCTGTGGCCAACTGCCAAAATTTGGATTCTCCATGTCGTTCGAGCCGTCCTGCATCCATACACGGATGTTGCGGTGCGGTTCGCGCAGGATCTTGTCTGGATAGTCCTGCCCGCCCTCAGTAACATCGGGGCGTTCATGCCATTGAATGCTGGTAAAGCTACCGATCCAGGTGATCACGCGGCTAAATTCGTCCGGCATCTGCCATGCGGCGTTAAAAGCGCAGATTCCCCCGGAAGAAAGACCGGTGATGGCCCGGCTGTAAGCGTCTTTACGCAGGTTATATTTGGCGCCCACTTCAGCGAGGATTTCGTTCTTGAGGTAGTGATCATAGCGGTCACTCACGGTGTCATAGAGGGTGCTGCGCATCGCGTCGTCGAGCGTCCGATGGAACCGTTCGGAATGTGATTTGACGAGGGTGTAAGTTGCAGTGCCGGGGGCATCCGCAACACTGCCAGGATTGATGAACACGCAGATCATGACCGGGATTTTCTTTTGCGCGATCAGATTGTCGATCACACTTAGGATTCCGTGATCGGCACCGGGTTCGCCTGCGCGTTTTGCATAGCCTTCCCCATCCTGAAAGACCATGAGCGCGGCTGGAGTCTTGGGATCGTACGCAGCCGGGACGTAGATCCAGTAGTTGCTCTTCATGCCTTCGTAGACCTTGCTGGTGGAAGTCAATTTCTCTGACAATTTGCCTTCGGGAACGCCCGGTTGCAAGTAAGAGAGCGGTCCGAACGCGGGCAGGTCCAGCTTGCCGCCAAAGTCAGCACCGCTCACGCGGTAATGAAAAGAGTGAAGAGTGGCGAGTTGTTGGATCTGCGCGAATCCATACCAGAGCGGGCTCTTGGCATCGTCGCCAGTGACAGGCTGCATGGAGATGGTCTGGTCCTCGTCGATCACGAGCAGAGGATGTGTGGGTGCCTCTGTAGCGAAGAAAAAATCTGGTCCGTAGCCGAGCCATGCGACGCCGTCTTTCAATTCCTTCCCGGAGAAGTTGGCGAGGATGGCGTCGCGCAGACCAGCGCTGTTGCCTCTAGCGAGAGCGATCAACTGCGGCGCGGTTAGCTTGGGCGCTGGCGTATCCGTAGCGGAAGCAGGAGGAGTTACCATCACCGGGATCATGAGCACGACCGTCAGCGAAAACACAGGCAAGAGCCGGATAGGATTCTTCATAGACTGCCCACTATACAGATCACCAGTGTTCAGTTGCGAACATCGAAATCACATTTTCGAACAGTTGGCCGCTGCCGCATTGAGCTGATTTTGAATAACCCTCGTGGAATCAAACGAACAGAAAATTCTGCAATTGGCCCTGCGCATGCTGCTGAATAAGGTACATCGCATCGGGTAGAGAGGTCTCTCATGCCATCGATTGTTCAAGACGTGCGTTTCGCACTGCGCCAACTTCGCAAGTCTCCCGGATTCACAGCAACTACCATCCTCTCGCTGGCGCTGGGCATTGGCGCAACGACGGCTGTATTCAGCGTGATTTATGCCATTCTGGTGGACCCTTATCCGTATGCCGACCCTGACCGGATGGTGCATATGCGGATATTGCAGCCGACGGGCAGCGGAAATACAGGCTTTGGAGTAACGGCCAGGCAGTGGCAGGAGCTACAGAAGTCCCCGGTAGTCGAAGACGCCTTTATTGCAGGAGGATGGAGTCTAACCGTAACGGGGAACGATTTACCTGAGGACGTGGAAGCGGATTACCTTTCTCCCAACGCATTTAATTTCCTTGGCGTGCCGGCGTTTCTGGGTCGTAATCTTCAACCTTCAGACGATGTAATCGGGCAGGATCCACAGCCAGTCGTGGTGCTGAGTTACAAGTTCTGGCAACGGCACTATAACTCCGACAAGTCCATCATTGGACATACCCTTCAAATGGTCCGCAAGGACTACACGATTGTCGGTGTAGCTGCACCGCGCTTCGTCTGGGACGACGCCGACGTCTATGTGCCGCTGAAGATCACCAACGACCAGGTATTGAGCTATTACTGCGGTTTGCGACTGAAGCCAGGCATCTCCCACGCGACGGCAGACGCAGCGTTGCAGCCGATCATTGAGCGGTTCGCGAAAGACACGCCAGCACATTTTCCGCCGGGCAAAATTCGCTTCCATGTTGTCGGATTAAACGAGGACTTCGTACGGGCGCTTGGTGGCACGCTGAATCTCCTGTTAACCGCGGTAGCGCTGCTGTTGGCGATTGGCTGCGGCAACGTCTCGATTCTGCTGCTTGCCAGGGGAACAGCGAGGCAGCAGGAGTTTGCGGTGCGCTCCGCGATTGGAGCAACGCGTCGCCGAATGATCCGCCAGTTACTGACGGAGGCGCTCCTGTTATCCGTAACGGGGGCAGCTCTTGGCGTGGGGCTTGCATATTTCTCCCTGGCAAAAATTGTGGCCTCGCTGCCCGAGTACTCATTCCCGCATGAGGCGGCGATCCGCATCAATGTTCCAGTATTACTCTTCTGTGTTACGGTGGCGATGGTGACCGGGGTGCTGTTTGGACTGTGGCCTGCGCTGCAATTATCTAAGCCTCAAGTGAGTCAGATGATGCAGGCCGGCACGCGCAAGGTGGCGGGAAGTGTCAACGGCCGCCGGACACTCTCTTCGCTGATTGGTGCGCAGATCGCGATTACATTGCTGATGCTCGCTGGAGCGGGAGCAGCCTTGGAAGGCTTTTTAAAACTGGTCTATGTGAACCTCGGTTATGATCCGCACAACGTGATGTCCGTTGGAATCCCGGTGCACGACGGCACCTATAAAACATGGGCCGATCGCGCGAACTATTTCGAAACATTGCGTGCCAAGGTAGCCGCCGTGCCAGGTGTCAGGATCGCAGCAATTTCAACCAACGCGACGCCGCCGTCGAATGGATACTCCACAAACTTCGAGATTCTTGGTAAGCCGTCGACTGCTGATCAGCCGTTGCGTTTGAATTATGTCAATCCCGGATATTTTCAAGTGCTACGCATTCGATTGGCTCAAGGCACATTCTGGACCGATACTGAGAATCGCAATGCAGCTCCGGTGGCTGTCATCAACCAGACCTTGGCCCGACGGTATTTTCCGAATGGCGATGCGATCGGGCACTCGATCAAATTCCCGGGAGTGAAAGACGCGCCACCATATAACCTTGTTGCGCCGGAAGCGACGGGATGGATTCGCGTCGTAGGAATCATTGAAGATAAGCGCGATGACGGTTTGAGCAAGCCGGTCCTGCCAGAGGCCTTTGTGCCTTTTACCCACGCAATGCGGATGGGAACACAGATTCTAGTGCGGTCGGACGTTCCGCCGTTGACACTCCTGCACAACGTGCGGGCAGCAGTGAATTCAATTGATCGGGATCAGCAGACCTCTGGCAATGTTCAGGATCTGCAGCAGTGGATCGCGAATGAACCTGAGTATGCCCAGGGACAATTCATCAGCTGGCTGTTTGGAGGCTTTGCTGTACTGGCCCTCATCCTCGCTGCCGTCGGACTGTACTCAGTCGTTTCTTATTCCGTCGCCCAGAGAACAAATGAGTTCGGCATCCGCATGGCGTTGGGAGCCCAGCGCGGCCATGTCTTGAAGATCGTATTTGTGTCTACTATTTTGAGCGTCGTGGGGGGAGTGACATCAGGTCTGGTGCTGGCGGTCGCGCTGAACAAAGTGCTGGCGCAGTGGGCCGAAGGAAGTTCGCGCGACCCGCTCACCCTGGTCGGAGCTACCGTGGTGTTGGCTATAGCTGCCGGGATCGCCTGTGCCATCCCTGCGCGACGAGCTTCCCGCGTCGATCCGATGAGTGCTTTGCGGTACGAGTAGATTCACTTTGATCCGGACGCGGCAACGATTCATCGCAATGGACGTTCCCGAGCAGCCCCTGTTAGACTGATAGGGTTGTACTGGCTGTGCCTGCATCACAACTGCTGTGTGCTCGCCTGCAAGAATTCTTCCGGAAAATTGATTAAGGACTCTCGTGGATTCTCAAACGCGTCACGCGCTGAAACAAGACAAATTCGTACAAGCGACCAAGGGTGGAGTCAGCTGGGTTGAAGACAACCGTTCCAGCGTTATTCGCCTTTCGGTCATTGGTGTTCTGATCCTCGCTGTCATCATTGGCGGGGCCATTTTCTACAGCAACAGGACACACGCCGCGGAAAACGCACTCGGCGCAGCGCTGGATGTATATAGTGCTCCCTTGCTGCAACCCGGCCAGCCTGCCGAAGCGGGAATCTACGCGACGGCTGCCGAGCGCGCCAAGGCAGCGAATGCGCAGTTTGTGCAGGTTGCCAGCCAGTACGGATGGCTACCCGAGGGCGGTAAGGCGCATTATTTCGCCGGATTGACCTATCAGGATCTGGGTCAGACTGCTTCCGCGGAGGCAGAGCTGAAGAAGGCGGCAGATTCGTACAACAGTGATCTCTCCACTCTGGGCAAATTCGCTTTGGCGGGTTTCTACCACCAGACCGGCCGGGACTCCCAGGCGATCGACCTTTATAACCAGGTAGCAGCCAAGCCTTCGGCCGCTGTTCCGGCGTATACCGCCCAGCTTGCGCTCGCCAACCTCTACGCCACCACTGGTAAGACGGAGCAGGCAAAGCAGATCTGGGCCAAGGTCAAAGACGCAGACAAGACAGGTTCTGCCGGTTCTATCGCCGCCGAGAAGTTGACCGCGAAGAACTAGTTTTTGATGTATTGGTTTGGGAGATGGTCCGCTATGGCGGGCCATCTTCATTTTGCGGCAACATTTTCGGGATTGTGAGCGAAGCGTGAATCAATTGCGTCCGGTAGGCTATGAGCACCTGTTCTGCAGCACTCGCAGGTTGGATGGAGAATCCGGCTACGTCCGCACGCGAACAATCCGAGGCAACGCGCGAAATGCAACATGAAGCCACCGCGAACTCCGAGACTGCGATTGCGGCCCTGGTGGATGAGTACGCAGCTACTCTTTACCGCGTAGCTTACTCAGTTCTGCGCAACAGCGCCGATGCAGAGGATGCAGTGCAGGAGACATATATTCGTGTGTTGCGACATCGTGATTCTTTGAGCGAGATTCGGGACGCGCGCGTATGGTTAGTTCGCATCGTATGGAATGTCGTACTAGACCGGAAGCGCCGTTCCAAGACGCGCCCTGAAACGGACGATATTTCAGACCTCGCGCGCGTATTGCCTGCCAGCGGACTCACTGCAGAGGAGCGAGTTGCATCGGCCCAGCACCATGCTCAGGTTCTACGTGCAGTGGAGCAGTTGCCCGAGAAAGAGCAGCGGGTCCTGATCCTCTCAGCGTTTGAAGAACTTTCGAGTGTCGAGATTGCACAGGTACTTGGTACGACTGAATCCACGGTCCGATCCCGGCTGTTTCGCGCCAGAAATCTTTTGTCTACGTTGTTGAGCCACTCGAGGAGTGCGCGATGAACCAGAATTTCAAACAATCCGATTCCCAGCCGACAGAAGCCGAGCACACGCTCCGCTTGTTGGCTAATCTCCCTCCCCCAGAGGGCTTGACTGACCGTGTACACCGACGGTTGAAGGCTGCGCCCGCGCCGGGCCGATTTTCGTTTTTGACTGGGAGGCGCTGGACGGCCGGAGGCCTGGGATACTCTTCGATGCGACTGCAGTTCGCAGGTGCAGCCCTGGCCATCGTGGTGTTGGCCGGGGGGACCTGGGGCGTTTTTCATCTAGGTAGCCACGGTCAGGCTGGTGCGTCCGCGCAACCTGCATCCAACTCCGCTAATCCCGGAGGAGCAGCGGGCGGTTTTAGCAATGCCAAGGCAGTACGTGTGCCGCCGACTCTGAAACCACTGCACGTACCTCCAGCGCCGAAGAAGAAGCCCAATGCTGGTCATGCAGCCAAGTCTGCGCTGAAACCCGCCGCAGATTCCGCATCACAGCAGGCGCCTGCGCAGCCTTGAAGCTCTGGCGCCCAGCTTTGCAGCGCTTGAAGTTGCTTACGCCTCTTCTACTTCGTTCACCAGGAATCGGAAAAGCATCTGCAGGATAGCGAGCGCGGCTGCGCCCCAGAAGGCTGCTCCAAAGGTGCGGATGTGAAAACCTGGAACGAAATTCGATGCCAGTTCCAGCACAAATGCATTCACTACCAGCAGAAAAAGCCCAAGTGTCACGATGGTCAGGGGTAGCGTCACCAATTTGAGCAGTAGGCCCACGGTGGCGTTGAGCAGCCCAAAAACAAGTGCAGCGATGAGCGCGGTGCTCAACGTATCCACATGAAACCCGGTAACAACACGAGACACAATCAGCAATGCTACGGCACTCAAAATCCAGTTTGCTAGAAGCCTAATCATTCGTGCTTATTCTCCTCAAATCAAAAAGCTCTGGATTGCGGGTAGCTTCCAGACGGCTTCTACAGGGTACACGTTAGAAGCGGCTTTACGGAGCCGGTTGGCGCTCTTGCGACCATTGGAACCATCTTCCCTTCTGATGCATCTGAACAAATGTAATGGGAAGACCAGGCCGGTCTCGTCGAGATCTGCTTACCTTCATCGCTGTCGGCTGACTCTCCGCTGCGTCGAACAGTAACGACATACGCTACGTGGCAGAAGAGTCAACCCGATGCTACATTCGTAGAAAGGTTTGGACCTTGACTGTGATTGAAACGCGCCAGCCAATCCGAGAGCCGAAGCGTAATTTATTGCACGGAATTGCGCTGTGTTTTCTGTCTCTGGCTTTGACGACAGGAGCCGGCGCAAAGCAGCAAAAGAAACATGCTCCTGCGACTTTACCCACTCTTCCGGCTGGCCCAACGGTTGTTTCCGATGCACCTATACCCGATATTCGACAGTTAATGAATCAGGTAATGGACCATCAAAAGAAATTGGAGAAAGTTCGTGAGAACTATACATATCACTCCCAGTCGTCGACCCAGGATCTGGACTCCAACGGACAAGTAAAAAAGACGGAGACAGAAGATAGCGAAATCTTTTTCGTCAACACGCACAGGATTGACCGTACGTTAAAGAAAGACGGCAAGCCGCTCAATGACCATGATCAGCAAAAAGAGACGGAGCGAGTAACCAAGCTCGTGGAGAAGGCGCAGAATACCCCTCCAGGTCAGCCGGTCGAGGGACCAAACACGACAATCAGCGTAAGCAAACTCCTCGAAATCATGGAAGTCTCAAATCCGCGGCGCGAGATTTTTCGCGGACGCAGTACCATTCGCTTCGACTTCGCGGGCAGACATGATGCCAAGACACACGGCCTTGCCGAGGACGCTTCCAAGCGCATTGCAGGCACCATGTGGGTCGATGAAAAGGATCAGCAGGTAGCGCGCGTAGAGGCGCACTTTACGGATAACTTCCACGTTGGCGGCGGTTTGCTCGCCAATGTGCAAAAGGGTTCCAGCATCTACTTTGACCAAGCCCCGATCAATGGCGAGATATGGCTGCCAACCGATGCGGAAGGGCAAATCGCGGCGCGCGTCTTGCTTGTGAAAGGCATGAGGCAGCATTTTGTCGAGCATGATTCGGACTATCAGCGTTTTCACGTAGATGCAGATGCGCAAAAAACATCGACCGTAGTTCCTGACGAGAAATAACACGGGACAATAGGAGACTTCCCACACTTGCAATAAATTAAGCCATCCTATGTGTCGGAGGATGGCTTAATCGTCTGCTGTCACAAGATTCTATTTCTCTACTGGCTATCTGGACCACCAGGTGGCGGTGGCGGAGGGGAATCCTCTCGTTCAGAGCGACGCTTCTCCATCTCGGCTTTGCGCTTTTGCTCCCAATCGACGAAGGTCTTTTTCTGGCTTTCATCGAGAAGCGCGGTGATTTTTGTATTTGTCTCCTCGCGGATACGATCGACCTGTTCCATGCGTTCCTGGCGGGGATCAGTGTTCGAAGCCGTAGATGTTTCGCTGCGAGCCTGGTTGCGAAGTGCCTTTATCTGCGCGACTTGTTGCTCCAGTAGGGCCTTGACTCCGGTCTGTTGATCAGTGGTAAGGCTAAGCAAGCGTGTCAGCGTTTTCAATTCACGATCCGCATTTGGCCCACGGTCCGCAGGGCGTGAGTCGCCTGGAGGTGGTCCATCTTGCGGTGGTCCGGGAGGGCCATCCTGCTGCGCCAGCGCGGCACATGAACATATCATCAGGCAAGCGCCCGCGAGCGCCGCCTTCCACTGCATTGCTTTCTTCATGGTCATTGCTCCTTATTTTCTCTGGATCTCCCTCTGGGATTTGCTCAGAGCCTTACCGAGAGCAACGTGCCGGCGCGTGCTCACTAGTACAGACGCTAAGTTTGGAAGGAACGTTGACAAGAGAGCGGAATCGTTGGCTGCCGGTGAATTAATGTAGGAGCATGTTCGTTCGCAAATTATCCGTGACACGAGTTGATTCGCAGGGGACTGAGAGTCCCTGTCCGATTCGCTGGATCGATAACTTCGCCATGCGTAACTTCACGAACGATGCTGTTTTCGATGACACTTTGCCGATAGGCGACGGCCTTTTGGAAGCTGGCCATCACGTGCCGCTGGAACGATTGGGACCGGCAATGGAGGATTGGTTTCGGCGAAAGGGATACCTGAAGCCGGATGACCGGCTCCTGGTATTTGAGATTCCTCGTTGAAAATGCTGAGAAAGTTATTTCGAATGTTTATTCGTCGTAATGTAACAGGCTGAAAACATCTTGATCTTTGAATCTGTCACGGCCGCGCAGGAAGTCCAGCTCAATCGCGAATGCGAGGCCTGCCACTTCGCCGCCGAGCTGCTTGACGAGCTTCAGAGTCGCCTCCATGGTGCCGCCTGTGGCTAGCAGATCATCTACCAGCAACACACGCTGACCGGGCTGTATAGCGTCCACGTGAATCTCAAGCGTATCGGAGCCATATTCCAGGTCGTAGGTGACTCGGGTAACAGGTGCGGGCAGCTTGCGCGGTTTTCGGACCGGCACAAACCCGGCGTTGAGGCGGTAGGCAAGCGCGGGTCCAAAGATAAACCCACGTGCTTCAATGCCCAGCACCAAGTCAATTTTTTGCTCCAGATAGTGAGCCGCTAGGGCATCAATCAACTGGGCAAATCCGGTACGGTCCTTGAGCAGTGTCGTGATGTCGTAGAAAAGAATGCCCGGTTTAGGAAAGTCCGGCACTGTGCGCACAAGCGCCTTGAGCGCCTCCACATTGATTGCTTCTGCCATGGGTCGCGTCACTCCAGAGTGTATAAGACACCCGATAAATTGAGATGTTTGAGGTAATTAGAGCAGGGAACTCCAGACGATCTCTATCCCTCATTATAAGTGCTATTAGATAACGAGTCAGAGAGGTCCGACTACCAGGCTCCCTCGATCTTGAAGGCATTGAGGCCCTCGGCCTCGCTCTCTACCAGGGCATGCTCAATCAACTTATCGACACGACTGCCACGAGGGCCCTTGCGCAAGGAAGTGCGTAGCTGATCGAGAGACTCATCGTCTCCCGTGGCAACTATTTCGACGTCGCCGTCTTCAGTGTTGCGGACCCATCCACGCAACTCCAGCTCACTTGCTTCGCGATGGACGAACCAGCGAAACCCCACGCCTTGCACGCGACCTCGAACCAGAAAATGAAGCACCATAGCGAGAAGTAACCTCTGAGGTAATTCTAAGGGAAGCCCCTATCCTGCGTGGGATGGCTGAGCCGATTCAGGTTCAGTTGAGCTTCTTAATCCAGATGTTGCGAACCAGTACCTTGCACGGCACGCCTTCAATTTCGATTCCGATCATGCCGGTCTTGTTGTTGGATGAAGCTGGATCATCATCAACATACACTGCCATCAACTGACCGTTGAGGATGTGTATGAAAGTCCCACCCCTGGCCATGATCAGGTACTGATTCCAGTCGTTATTTTTTGTGTAGCCGCCGAGGGCGGTGCGGTCGCCGATGTTGCCCATCAGCTGAGGGTTTTTCCCTGGAGAAGAATCTACAACTTGCCCGCGCCACGCGAGGATCCCCAGAGGCGTATTCTCTGAATAAAACTGCCCTGTCCACTCGGAAGCGTCCGGGAACGCTGGGGACCAGAAATCCGCCTGCGGGCCGGTCATCATCCATGCCAGATTTGGTTGAGCGTCTTGCGGATGCTGCCTTCGCCAGGGAATGCCAGTCTGGCTGCGGTACTGAATTCCACTTCCGCCGCCGTTCACAACTTTGATCTCGAGCTTCAGATCAAAGTCCTTTGCTTCAAAGCCGTGAAACGAGATGTAGCTGTTGCCGACGGGTTTCTCCTTGGTGGATTCCCCAACAATCACTCCATTTTCTACGTGCCATACAGATGGATCGCCGACCCAGTTCTTGAGGCTAACGCCATCAAAAATCTGCTGGTACCCATCATGATCATTCCAGTCAATTGGATCGGGCTCGTGGAACCCCCCACGTTGTGCACCTTTTGGAGCTGAAGGTTTGCTCGCAACTGCCTGACTCGCGACCGGCGCAGCCTTCGCCGTCACGCCGCCGGTTTGGGGCTGGCCGACGCAGACCAGTGAGCCGGCACAGAGGTTTAGCACACCATATGCATAGAAGGTCGCTCTCAGCCGATACAGTAAAGTTCTGGTTTTTGTCCTGCAGATGGATGCCATTTAAATATCCTCGAATCTTCGCTATGAATGTTTCGCGCACTTCTGTCTTAGAATGCAAATAGTATCCCAAATGAAAAAGCGACGCACCCTGGAAAGGATGCGCCGTTTTTCGTGAACTTCAAACTGACTAGCTGCTGTTATGCCCTGCTGAGGTAGGTTCCTTCGCTGGTATCAACGCGAATTTTCTCGCCTTCGTTGATAAAAGGAGGCACCTGGACAACAAGGCCTGTGTCCATCCTGGCTGGTTTGGTCACGCTGGATGCGGTTGCCGATTTGATGCCGGGTTCGGTCTCCACAACTGTGAGTTCGACGGATGACGGCAGGTCGATGCCCACGGCAACGCCGTCGAAGTAGCTGACCTTGATCTGGAGATTTGGCGTCAGGTACTCCACTGCGTCGCCCAGGGTGGAAGACTTCAGCACGGTCTGCTCGTAATCCTTGGGATTCATGAAGTAATAATCGTCGCCATCGCTATAGAGGAACTCCATGTCGACTTCGTCCACGATCACGCGTTCAATAGCGTCAGCTGATCGGAAACGGTGTTCGAACATGCCGTTCGTCTTGATGTTTCGCAGTTTTGCCTGGATGAAGGCGCGAAGGTTGCCCGGTGTACGGTGCTCGACGGCAAAAACAAGGTGCAGCTGATCGTTGTGCTTGATGATCATGCCAGGACGCATTTGAGTGGCGGGAATCGCCATAAAGGGAAAACTCCTTACGATTGTGAGCGGATTGCCTGAATTGGTGGGTGCCTGAGTACTGGAAGCCCTATCAACATTGTAGCCCAGCGTGGCTCTGGCCCGCTGTCGACAAGTCTTGAAAGCGCCCCTCACTGTACACTCAGACTAGTCATGGTCTTCGTTCTCGACAACTACGATTCGTTTACTTATAACCTCGTCCAGTACCTCGGGGAACAGGGTGCGGAGATGGTCATTCGCCGCAACGATGAGCTCTCAGTGGATGAGGTCGAGGCGCTCAAGCCAGACCGCATTCTGCTTTCCCCTGGGCCCTGTACTCCTCAGGATGCCGGGATCTTAATCCCCCTCATTCAGCGCATGGCAGGGAAAGCCCCAATTCTGGGAGTTTGCCTCGGCCATCAGGCAATTGGCGCTGCGTTTGGAGGGCAAGTGGTTCGGGCCGTTGAGCTGATGCACGGCAAGACCAGTCCGGTAGCGCACGACGGTAAAGGCGTCTTTACCGGATTACCGACCCCGCTCACCTGCACCCGGTACCACTCGCTCATCGTGGCTGAAGAGGGATTGCCCAGTATACTTGAGGTCACCGCGAGATCCATTGGCAAAGATGGCGAATCGATCATCATGGGCCTGCGTCATCGTTCTCTGCCCGTCGAGGGAGTGCAATTCCACCCCGAAAGCGTCCTTACTGAGGGCGGCCGTCAGATGATCCGCAATTTTCTGGAGATGTAGTTCCGATGCCCAGCGTCATTACAGTCTGCAGACATGCCGGTTGGGCTGCTGGTTGCGTGATCTTAGCCGCGTTCGCGTGTGTTGGCTATGCACAGAATGCGCCGATTGCGATCGTTCCCGTCGAGGGCGTCCAGCTTACCGGCGCCATGGATGTTGCCCAGGGTAAGGCGGTAATCGCCGCGAGTGGAACAGTTACCGCGGGCGAGCGTCCAGTCAGCATAACGCTTCCACACCGTGGCAATCTGCGGCTCTGTTCAACGACAAAAGTAACTCTGACCGCAGATGCCAGTACCGGTCCGGCTGCTACAACCAGTCCCGCTACAGTCAGGCCTGTCGCCAGCGAATCAGGCAGTATGCCTACAGCTTCCGGCACCGCTATGCCCGCTGGCGATCCTCCCGGTTTGATGATGGCGCTGGATCGTGGAGCCCTAGAGACGAACTTCGCCACGCAAAAGAACTCCGACATTATCCTTACACCAGACTTTCGGATTGTGATCAGTGGGCCGGGTTCTTCAGCGGTGCAGGTGCGACTTGGAGATAAGGGCGACACCTGCGTCGATAATCATGGCGTCAACCCTCCCTATGTCCTTGTGACCAGCGTTTTCGACGGCAATGTATATCGCGTTCAATCCAACCAGCGAGTGATGTTTCAGCATGGCAGTCTGAATGAGGTTATCGATTCTGAAAAAGAATCGTGTGGATGCCCGCCGGAGGAACCGCCATCCTCAAATGACAACGCTTTTCCCGTGGCGCAGAGTGCAGGTCTTCAGCCACTGCCGACGTCTCCCCCGAACGTAGGACCTCCCGGTACGGTGAATGCGCAGGTAACTGCACAGCTTTCATACAACGGCCGCCAGCCTGGCGAGATTCAGGCGACAGTGCAGCCAGCTGAATCAGTCGCTGCAACTCCTGCGCCCCCGCCATCCAAACCTAAAACTGGTTTTTTAGCGAATATAGGACACTTCTTCCGCAAAATATTCGGGGGATGAGAAGGCTCAATCAGCGTTTAGATCAGTTGCCGCGTGCTCGTTCGATTGCGCGAATGACCGCCTGAGCCTTGTTCAGGCACTCCTGGTATTCGGCCTCAGGAACGGAGTCTGCGACGATGCCTGCTCCCGCCTGAATGTGGCCTTCGCCATCCTGCGCCACCATGGAGCGGATGGTGATGCAGCTATCCAGATTGCCAGAGAAATCGGCATACAGCACTGCGCCTCCGTAGATGCCACGGCGGGCTGGTTCCAGCTCTTCAATAATTTCCATGGCCCGTACTTTGGGCGCTCCAGACAGTGTGCCGGCAGGGAAGCATGCCCGTAAGGCATCAACTGCGCTTAACTCAGACTTCAGCTTGCCTTCAATGGTGCTTACCAGATGCATGACGTGGCTGTATCGCTCAACAAACATGAGGCGATCGACCTTTACGGTCCCAAATTCGCTGACCCTGCCGACGTCGTTACGGCCGAGGTCGACAAGCATCACGTGTTCAGAGCGTTCCTTGGCGTCGGCCAGCATTTCTGCTTCGAGAGCGGCATCTTTGGCTTCGTCGGCACTGCGCTTGCGGGTTCCGGCGATCGGGCGGTACTCGACTTTACCCTGCTGCACGCGGACCAGCAGCTCGGGAGAAGACCCAGCTACTTCGAGACGGCCTGACTTTGCAGACTTCTTCTTACTTGCCGATGGTCCATCGGGGGTCACCCGCAGGAAGTACAGGTAGGGGGATGGGTTGACGATGCGCAAGGCCCGGTAAACGGCGAAGGGATCGACCTCCGGTTTCACATCAAGGCGCTGCGACAGCACGGTTTGGAACACGTCTCCGGCAGCGACATATTCGCGAATTTTTTCGACTGCAGCCAGATAATCTTTCTTGCGGGTGCGATGAGTAATCTTGAGCTTGCCCTTCTTCGTGACTTTGGGCAGCTTAGGCAGAGGACGCGCCAGGCGCCGTTCAAGGCGCGCAAGCCGCTTGGTTGCGTCAGCGTACGCAGCAGAAGAAGACTGCAAAGTCACATCGGCGGTCACAACAAGCAAAATCTCTTTACGAACGTGGTCAAAGGCCAGAACTTCGTCAAAGAACAGCAGACAGGCATCTGGAACAAGCAGTTCATCGGCGGCAGTCGCTGGCAACTTCTCTATCTGACGCACTACGTCATAGCTCAGAAACCCGACAGCGCCTGCGGTGAATGGCGGTAGTCCAGGGACTCGCGCGGGAGTGTGGCCGCTGAGGGATTCTCGCAGCACGGCAAAAACATCTCCTTCGATCTCGACGGTCTTCTTACCTTCGGTAATCGTGATAGTTCGTCCACGGGAGACGATGCGCTTGTACGGATTCAGCCCAATAAAGGTGTACCTGCCAACCTTTTCACCGTTCTCTACGCTCTCCAGCAGAAAGCACTCCGGGCTTTCCCATGCGGCACGGAGGAAGGCCGACACTGGCGTTTCCAGATCGGCAGTAAGGGTGCGAAAGACAGGAACGAGCGTATGAGTTTTGGCGAGTGCCAGAAACTCTTTGCGGCTGGGCTGAATGAGATCGGCTTGCGACATGACAAGTCCAAGTGTAATGGTTTGAAGTGCAGAATTGAGCGATATACCAAATCTCGCGCAGCTAAGCTAAAAATGAAGTAACGCCGCACTTCAGTCTCGGCTATGAGAACGCGAGAAGCCATTTCATCCAGGTAATCTCAGAGCGGCCAAGTCTTTGAACGTATCCAGTAATCAATAGCCGGACTGTCTTGGGAGCACGATGCAGAGAGCCACGACCCATAGAATCACGATGCACAAAACTAGGTTCGAGGAGTTTACGTGGATCTGATTGTATTGATTGCGCATCACGGGTATGCGGCCACGGCGGTGGTTATGTTCCTGGCATCCATGGGTTTTCCGCTCCCGGTCGGAATCGCCTTGCTGGCCGCAGGCGCAGCTTCGCATCAGGATCTCCTGCCTGCCGCGGTGATCGGAATCGCCTGGTGCGCAGCGCTCCTTGGTGACGTGCTCCTCTATCTCGGAGGCAAGTACACAGGATGGTGGCTCTTAGCCGGAATGTGCCGCTTTTCTTTCAATCCAGAACAGTGTATTTTTGCTTCCGCCAACTCCTTCTACCGCAAAGGTGCAGCGACGCTGCTAATCGCAAAATTCGTGCCTGGGCTGGCGATGGTTGCCGCGCCCCTGGCAGGCAGCCTGCATATGCGATTCCGCAAGTTCCTATGGCTCATGGCACTTGGAGAAGCTCTGTATTGCACGGTATGGTTTGCTGCGGGATATGTTTTCTATCGTGCCATTCGCGACGTCATCCAGTGGATCGAGCGCGCCAGCCATGCGGTTTTCGCGGGATTGCTTTTGCTCGCCCTGGGCTACGGGATCACCGTTTTGTACCTCACGCTACGCGCCCGGCGCTATCGGAAGGTTGAAAAGATATCCGCGGAGGGACTACGCGAGCGGCTGCAGACATCGGGCACCGATCGTCTGGTCGTGATCGCCGATGTGCGAAGTCACAATTACTACGACTCCGGGATGCAGAGGATCAAGAACTCCATTCGCGTGGAACCCAACCGCCTGGAGGCTGAACTCGTGGCCCTGCGCGAATTCATGGCCCCCGAATGCGAGATTTATCTCTATTGCAGTTGCATTCGCGACACAACCAGCGTGCGTGTAGCCCATGCTCTCAAGCAGGCAAATTGTCCCGCAACTGTGATCGAAGGTGGAATGAAAGCCTGGGTGCGTGCTGGCGGCGAGGTCGAACTCGTTCCAGAGGGAGATGTAGAGCACCTGCCGCAGTTTGACTAGTCCCTAAATTCACCCAGTTTTGCTACCCTTAGCCATGCCAAATTCCGTCTCGCGCGCTGCCACTTTTACTGCAATTGCTTTCGCCCTATTCCTGCCAGACCTGCAGGCTCAGACTGCGCCGGCCGCTCCGTCCACACATGTAACTGCCCAAGAAGCTATCGACCGGATTGTGAAGGAGACTGGGGCTACCCTGCCTCCGCATACTGTGGACACGATAAAGGAGGGAGATCCGACGACGGTAGTAACAGGGATTGCTACTACTTTTTCTCCCACCATGGATGTTTTACGCCGCGCGGTTGCTGCCGGCGACAACTTGATCGTCAGTCACGAGCCGACGTTCTACAACCATTTGGACGAGCGTACTCTGTTTGCAGACGATCCGGTCTACAAGGAGAAGCTGGCTTACATCCAGGCCCATCACCTCGTGATCTGGCGCTTCCATGACACTTGGCACCTTCGGCGTCCTGACGGAATCGCCCAGGGTTTTGTGGACCAGGCCGGATGGGAAAAGTACGAGGATCCCAATTTACCCGAGATGAAGGGCTTCTTCTTCACCTTGCCGCCGATCACTCTCAAGTCCCTGGCCCTGGAGCTTCAGCAGAAATTTCATGCCCGGGTTATTCGTATCGTGGGCGATCCAAATCTCAAAATCACTCAGGTAGCCTATGCCCCCGGCGCCGCTGGAGAAGAAACCCAGGTCAAAGCGCTGGAACGAGATGATGTCGAGGTGTTGCTGGTCGGAGAAATTCCTGAGTGGGAGACCATCCTGTACGCCCGCGACGCCCAACAACAGGGTCGTAAAAAGGCATTGATACTGCTGGGGCACGTCACGTCAGAAGAGTCGGGCATGGACTACTGCGCCAAATGGCTTAAGCCCTTTTTCCCTGGCCTTCCAATCCAGTACCTGCCCGCAGGGGAACCGTATTGGACCCCACAGCGACTGCCCCAGCCTAATGCTCACTAGAATTCATCCAAATCGCTGTATGAAATTTACAAATTATCCAGATACTTAGATTGAGCAAGGGGAGGTTGTGCGCTTTGGTTCACTACCCCCTCTGGGGAAGGAGATTCGACCTTCGTGGGGTTGACTGCTGCTTCCGGGGAGGCCTAGACTCACGAAGTTTGGTCTGGAGTAGCCGGTTCCCAGGCTAACTTGGCAACTAATTACCGTTGAGTTTCGGGGAATAAGTGAACTAAGTCCGAAAGTAGTTCCGATTTATCGAACCGGAGTAACGATTTACCGCGTCCAACACTATGGAACGGAGTCTTTTTTGATCCGGACATACTGCTGACCAATCCAGGAATGGATGGTATTTGGACATGGCAGTCAGCGGAGGCACTAAGAGCCTCTGCCGCATACAGAATTGGAGAAGATTTCAATGGCAACAACCATATCGCTCGAGCAGGAGATCAATCCCTGGGAAGCTCAGAGCGCTCGATTTGATTTTGCAGCACGCAAACTGAACCTCGATGAAGGCTTGTGGAAGGTTCTAAGCTCACCCTCGCGCGAAATTATCGTGCATTTCCCCGTATTGATGGACGACGGACGCATAGAGCTATTCACCGGCTACCGCGTCCAGCACTCGCAGGCTCGAGGGCCAGGTAAGGGCGGTATCCGCTACTCGCCGGATGTGACACTGGATGAAGTTCGAGCTTTAGCCAGTTGGATGACCTGGAAGTGCGCCGTTGTGAACATCCCATTCGGAGGCGCCAAGGGTGGCGTGATCTGCGACCCGAAAAAGATGTCTCAGGGTGAACTGGAGCGCATGACGCGCCGCTACACCTCTGAAATTATTGAGTTTATTGGACCAGAGAAAGATGTTCCCGCCCCAGATGTAAATACGAACGAGCAGACAATGGCGTGGATCATGGATACCTACTCCATGCACATGCGTCAGACAGTCACGTCTGTTGTCACAGGCAAACCAATCAACATCGGTGGCTCGCGTGGGCGCCGTGAAGCAACCGGTCGCGGCGTCATGGTGATGTGTGACGAAAGTCTGCGCTACCTCAACCTGCCGCGCGAAGGCTGCCGGGTAATTATCCAGGGTTTTGGCAACGTCGGTTCGAACACTGCTCGCCTTATGGCCGAGGCTGGTTACAAGATCGTTGGTATTGCCGAATACGATGGCGGACTCTATAACGCCGCCGGCATAGATATTCACCAGCTACTCGAGTACAAAGAGCGCAACGGCACCACGCTCGGATTCCGGAACGCAGAAGCCATGCCTTCCGACGAAGTGATACTGACAGAGTGCGACATTCTTATTCCCGCGGCAACCGAGAACGTGATCACGAGTCGCAATGCGGACAAGATCAAAGCCAAGATTGTTGTCGAGGGCGCCAATGGTCCTACCACTGCCGTCGCTGATGAAATCCTGGCCGAGAAGCGGATTTTCGTTGTGCCCGACATTCTCGCCAATTCAGGCGGAGTCACTGCCAGCTACTTTGAGTGGGTGCAGGATCGCCAGGGCTACTTCTGGAAAGAGGCAATCGTGATTGAGCAGTTGGAAGGTATTTTGCGTGAGAGTTTCGACGATGTAGTTCGTTATGCCGAGGCCCACAACGTTAACAATCGTATCGCTGCATATATGCTGGCCATTGATCGCGTCGCCTTCACCATCAAACAGCGCGGCATTTACGCATAAGGCCGGATGCTTTATCGATTGCGTCTCGGGCCTCTAGGTAGAGGTCCGAGATGCAGCACTTACCTCGGCGTTCCAGCTAGTCTTGATATTTGATGCGGGAGTTTAATTTTTACATGTGCAAAATAGTTTTTATAAATGAAATATAAAAATGACGGCAGCTTCATTCTTAAGTTATACAAAGAATTTACATTACAAACACATCCTCTATGCCTGAGTCCAGATATATTCCGCTTACGATGTAACCATTGCAGCCAGCTAACAAGGCTGCAGAAGATGCGTCACATGATTGGGCATTTGTAGTTGGCAGTATTTATTTTTTCGTGCGCTTAGGTTGTGACGTTTCGATCCTATCGGTCGATAAATAGATCTGTCAGTCTACAGGGGATGGTGCGTCGCGAGACTCCTTGTGCCGTCCCAGGAAATGATGAGGAAGTTCTCAAGGATGACTAGTTACGGAAAGCTTCAGGTTCATTCGATGAATCTGCTGATCGTTTTGACCTTATTGCTCTCGCCATTTTGCTCACACGCTGCGAGTTTAGCTTCTCCTCTTCAATTGTCTTCATCGTCGATCGATTTCGGGCAGGTTCTTCCTAGTACCCAGAGCGTGCCCCGATTCATCACGGTAAAGAATACTGGTGCTTCTTCGATAACTCTAACCAATATTTCCATCTCGGGTCCTGGCTCATCTTTATTCAAGATATCCGCCAACTGTGATCGAGGTGTACCTGTTGACCAGGGGTGCAGTATACAGATCGCGTTCGCGCCGAAAAGCGAAGGCATAGCCACTGCTACGGTGAGCATTAGGGTAGGGTCATCAAACTCGTCTCAGTCTGTTGCTCTCATCGGCCAGGGAAGTCCGAAAGCCATTGTCGATGTAATCGTCTACGGCGCAACGCCCGCAGGCATCATGGCAGCGATTGAATCCGCTCAGAATGGCAAGCAGGTACTTCTCCTGGAGCCCACTGGCCATGTTGGTGGCATGGTCTCAAATGGTCTCGGCTACAGTGACGGTTATGATCTCGAGGCAGTTGGCGGCCTTCCAAGAACCTTCTATCGGAAGATTTATTCGTACTACGGAGGTAGTCCAGCGAGTAACGGAGGTCATACTTTTGAACCCCATGTAGCCGAGCAGGTTTTCGATTCGATGATCAAATCGAACTCGTCGTTGTCAGTTCTTTTGAACAAGTCGATCTCTTCGGTCCGCAAGAACGGCACGAATCTCACCGCGCTCGTAACGACGGACGAACATACCTACTACGGCAAAGAATTCATAGACGCGAGTTACACTGGCGACCTAATGGAGAAGGCCGGAGTTAGTTATACGGTTGGACGAGAGTCCGCTACACAATACGATGAGAGCCTTGGTGGAGTCTCAGTTCCAATCCAACTCAGTGCGGTGGCTATCGATCCTTACGTTGTGCCGGGCGACCCCCATAGTGGCTTGCTGGCGCACGTAGGTATTCATGATCCCCAAAAACCAGGCTCCGCAGACAGCGCTGTAATGGCGTATAACTACCGCCTTTGCATCAGCTCGGATCCAGGCAATCAGATCCATCTTTTGCCGCCTGTCAACTACGATCCTGCAGAATTCGAAATTCTCGGGCGTGAAGCGGTCCTGCTTGGTTCTCAACTCAAACTTCGTTCTGTCATAGGTCCCGGAGCCTTACCTAACCGCAAGTTCGATCTGAATAACGTTGCAGAGATGTTCTCAACGGATGAAATCGGAGAGAGCTTTGCATATCCCGAGGGAGGTTCCATTGTTCGCCATAAGATCGAGGCAGAGCAGAAACACTATATGCAGGGGCTACTGTACTTTCTCAGCACCGATACACGTATTCCACAAACTGTACGGACGCAAGTGCAAGCGCTTGGGCTTTGCAAGGACGAATTCACTGACAACGGCGGATGGCCACATCAGATTTATGTGCGTGAAGCGCGCCGTATGATCGGCGAATATGTCGAGACACAGAAAGACTTGGAACTTAAAACAACAATTCCTGACCCAATTGGTTTGGGAGGGTACGCCGTCGATGATCACTTGAACTACCTATTCAATAAAGACCATGAGATCAACATCGAATTCAATCGCGGCTTCATTCCTCCACTGTACCCAATTTCCTATCGCATTTTGACTCCCCAAGAGAGCCAGGCCACCAATCTGTTGGTCCCTGTCGATGTTTCCGCGTCGCATATTGCGTATGATTCGTTGCGAGTCGAGGTCACTTACATGATTATGGGCCAGGCTGCCGGGGCAGCCGCCGCGCTGGCGATTGACAACAATACCTCGGTTCAGAATGTCGATTACCAAGAATTGAGTAAGGTGCTGGTGAGTGACAAGGCTATTCTTATTGCACCTCGTTAGCTACCCGCAGAAGGTTGATTTGCCGCTCCCACGCATTGTGTGCGCTGCTAACCGGCGGGCGTGACAGCCTACGCATATAATTCGTCTATGGCGAGTGGTCATTTGCTCCACAGCGTCGAGACACGCATTTGAACCTTCCTAACTCCATCACGCTAAGCCGCATCGTCATGATCCCCTTATTGCTGTGGATTCTGTCGCCGAGCTTTCCCTGGCACAGTGCTGCAGGGGAACAGGAGTTGCTGGCTTCTGCACTTTTTATTCTGGCCTCGATTACAGACGGCGTAGACGGTTACCTGGCGAGAAGACGTGGCCAGATCACCACGATGGGCATTCTGCTCGATCCTCTGGCCGACAAGATCATGGTCACAGCGGCTTTTATCGCGCTTGTTGCCTACAACCCGTCGGTCGTGAAGGTCTGGATTGCAGTCGTTATCATCGGTCGCGAATTCCTCATTTCTGGTTTACGATCGATCGCTTCGTCAGAGGGATTCACAATCCAGGCCAGCGATTTGGGTAAGCTCAAGACTGTTCTGCAGATTGTCGCCGTGGTCTCCGCCATCCTGGCACACCGCTGGTACGAGTGGGACTTTGGGTTTTTCGTAGTTCCAGTCCATATCACCGCTGTGACGGCCATTTACTGGGCAACGCTGGTCTCGACGATTTCTGCCATAGACTACTTCATTGGTTTTTGGAAAAAGATAGATCATGCCGCGGACGATCGGCGCAAGGCGTTTGTGCTGACCCGCAAAGGCGGGCGTAGTACCTCAGCGGCTGAATAGCCCACGCCTCACAACAAAGAAAAGCCCCGGACCATTTCGGGGCTTTTATCTCGATATTCTCACGAAACTACACTGCGGCCAGCGTCGCCTGTAATTGCGTCTGAACCTGCGCAGTCGCGGGCTCCATTCCCTGTATTGGAGCCGCCGCCGCCGCAGCAGGCGCCTGTGCCGGGATATGAGCTCCACGGGTCAGCCGGTGGACAAAGTGATACGGAGGCCACGGACCCGAAATCTGCATCTGGCATTCCCGCATCATTGCGCTGGTAGTCGTGTATTTGTTCAGGTACCGTTCCACACACTTGCGATCAATGAGATGAGCGATATCCAGGATCATCTTTCCGCTTTCGGTAAGCCGGCAGCTGACCTCTTCGTCCAGCGGGGCAAACATCCGGTGCATCTGAAAACTCACAGCGCGCGCACGAGTCTGGCGTTCGCGTTGGCGGGTAGCAGACTCCCGCAAGTTGGATAGATATTCCTTGCCCACGCCTTCAAGCGGAATATGCTTATCCAGTTCGCGACAACAGTCGTCTACGTGGATCTTCAGGTGCATCTCAGTCTTTCCGTGGAGTCTTTCCAGGTTACCCTGAAACTGCCGTTGGTTTGAGCGGATGGACTTACGAAGACCTTCATCATCCTGAAATACAGTTCCAAAGCGGAACGGTAGAACAGTAGATTGCTTGAAGCAATCAGCAATTACTCTCGCATGATCCACACCTGACTTCTGACTTACAGGTTGCTGTGGATTATGTTCACTTACAACGATAGCTAAATCACTGGCCGGGTAAAGGAAAACCTGGTTGCCACCGATTCCAAAAACAGATTCAAGTGGGATGGGTTTGCGATGTCTTGCTAACTCAGGAAAGGATTGTTTCTCGCCGATGCAATAGGCATACCATGCCATACGTGACGCTCCATAAAAACGGCGTGGGTAGTCGCCGCTTATTCGCAAAAGTTACAGGGATCAAACAACGACGTATCTGCATCTAGAACTTGTCCGTCCCAGATAGGGAAGGAACTATGGCGAATACTAGCCTCTGCAAAATACGACTGGCAACGTCTCATATCCCGAAATTTCAAAATGGAAGCATGAAACCGCAAATAGTTTTTGTATCGTCCATCTATTTGTTGGCTATATAAACAAAAGGTAGAGTAACCGCATACTTTGGTTATCGATCTAAGCCTTTCTGCTGTCAGGAGATGTACGGGCGCAGTTTGATCCCGGATGTGCTGTTCTGATCTTGAGGCAGATCAACAATCCAGAAAAAAGCTGAACGCAATTTCCATTTTGAGAATCTAACGCAAAATGTGTTGCAGTTGCACCAGAAAGAACACGTTCACTGCGAGCGAAAGCACTAAAAGTACGAGTCCAACAATGGCCAAGGTGCTGACCCGATTGCTCACCGAGCGTAAGTCTTCGACCAGCTCCTGCTGTTCGAGGGTATTGCGATCGGTGGCTTCTCGCACACGCTCCAGATGATCTTCAACCCGCTTAAGGGAAGTGACCTGCTCCAGGACTTGTCCCCGAAGATCTCGCTGCCCTGATCGAAGTTCTGCCAGTCCCCGTTCGACGGGTTCAAGATTTACAGGTGGTTGCGGCGGATGGGCCGGTGGATGATGACCAAGCTGTGGTACAACCAACGCGCTAATTGCCGTGGCGAAATTGCCGTCGAGAAGCGGCAGCAATTTTTGCACTAGCGGCAGGGTTGAGCGAACCGCGTCCAATGCGCGCTGCAACCCCGACTTTGGTGCGTTTGGATCAGCAGGGGAGGAAATGGGGTTAGCTCCGGGATTGGACCCAACACCAGAACCAGCAGGAGCAGATCCTACCCCAGACACTCCGTGCCCATCTGTGGCCAGCGGATCGTGGGCATCAAAAGGAACCTGAGGAACATAGGGCATCGGCTGAGGCGGGGCCACAGGCTGTGCGCTCGCTGCAGCGGAAGGTTGCGTCTGAAAAGGCGGTGGAACCGCATGGATATGCCCAGCCGCCGCAACTGCACTCGGTCCCTGAGGAGGCGTCACCCGCAAGTCCTCGAAAGCCCCGTAAGGGGGAATCACACGACTACCTGCTGCCGGTGTAATAGGCACGGGAGCGCCCTGGTAGGGCCGCAGCCGCGGGTCTGCAACCGGATCGCTCATCGCTTGTACGCGCTGGCCCAGTTCCCCTAAGCCCAGATTCTGCGGATCGCTCATGCCAAACCTTTCATTCCCAATATATAGGGGATATCTCTACAGTGATGAAGAGATATCCTCGTGCCCGCAATCCATCATCGATCGAAACCACTTTTAATGGTAACGGCGGCGCCTAAGGGTGCTGAGCTTTATTGAGCGCAAACAACACCACCCGCAACATCTCCGCTTCGGGCGCAGCTTTGCCTGTCCAAAGCTCGAATTGTCGCGCACCCTGTTGTACAAACATCTCCACGCCCTGGATGGTCGCAAACCCACGTTTGCGAGCCAACTGCAATAGCGGAGTATCGAGCGGGTTGTAGACAAGGTCGAAGACTAGTCGAGCTTTCCATTCTTCCGGTTCCAATGGCATCTCGTGAGCGCTTCCGTGCATACCGCAGGGAGTGGCATTGATCATTACGTCAAATGCACTTGCTGCAATTACCTTGCGGGAGACAGACTTCGCTCGCGCGGCAGCAGCAAGATCGTTGGCAGAGTGTTCGTTCCTGCTCCATACGGAAACTTCGGCACCCTTTTCCACAAGACCAAACACCGCGGCTCGAGCCGCCCCGCCTGCGCCTAAGACGAGCACGCGCGCTCCCTTGAGCGGAAGACGCTTTTCAAGCGGACGGATGATGCCCGCTACATCTGTGTTAAATCCATAGAGCTTGCCATCCGCACCCATGCGAATAGTATTGCAGGCGCCCAGCTTGGCAGTGAGCGGGTCGACATTGGTCAAGAAAGGCAAAAGCTGGAGCTTCAGAGGCATAGTTACGCTTAGCCCGCTGAGAGGCAGCCCGCGAATCAGGCTCAGCAGATCTTCAACCTTCTCGGACTTGAGCGGCAGATAAATCGCATTGATGCGCTCGCGGCGAAACGCAGTGTTCTGCATCAACGGCGAGAGCGAATGTGCGATAGGATTGCCGGCGACTCCGTAGATGCGAGTTGCCTGATCGAGATCCTCGATCCGGTACAACTCTTTCAGTGTCCGCGCCGTCATCTGCCCCGGAGCCGTCGGATCGCCAACCGGACTTGCGGCAAACGTAAACGCTGATCCAGCACGGAGGCTGAGGATTCGGCTCACAATGCCAGCCTCACCCATGGCTATACCCACCAGTTGCGCTTCTCCCGAACGCTCCTCTATCCACCTCAGCATATGCAGACTGTCGCTTAGGCAGCGGGCGCTGCTTACGATCTTGACGAAATCCGGAGCAAAATTCTGGATCCTCGCAAAAACAGAGTCTGGATCACCAGCCTTCTCATAATCATGGAAGCTGATCATCAGCGCAGCACCGGCCTCAAGCCATGCCTCACGCAGATTGTCGAAGAGCTGTGTTTCGCACTCTTCCGCGGACTCGATTTCTACGTCGAGTAGTGAGAAGCCAGCTTCGGATGCTCGATGCAGAATCTCCAATTCCTCGTGCAGCGTCCCGGAGAACCCTCCGCCAAAGGCCTTCCTCCTGCAGGTAGCGATAGCCACGATCTGCGAGTGCGCAGCCAGGAACTTCCCAATCTGCGCCACGTGGCCTACTGCCGTTGCGTGTTTCTCCATTTTTTCTAGGGCGTCAAGACGGAACTCCAGGAATGAGGATTCAGCTAAAGCCGCCTCCGCTCGCTCCAGCAGCTCGGCAACGGTCGTCGCATGGATCGCAACACAGACCCTCCCAACTCGGGAGCGAAGGTAAGCAGCGGACGTATTGGATGGATTATTCGGCATTGCGCAATTGCGGCATATTAAAACGCCTTAGCCTCTAAAGCAAGTCCTGTCATTAATCTAGCGTTTGTGACGGCATAAATTGGGAATGCAACCACCGATCATTGCAAAAAATGTCGAGGTGCTCGCGAAGCTCAAGTTGTGCGATTTACTGCTAACGCGCACCCAGCAGGATACACCCGCAAAGACTAGATGGCACCGTCCCTTAGATCTCCAGAAATCATCATTCTGGATTATTGAAATCTTCGAATGCCTACAAGCAAGTAGACACTCTACCTCCCGTGGGAGTAGAGTGCCTACATCATGATTGGTAAAAGCGCCTACAAGAACAGAATTGAACTTCTACAGGGCACTCTCGACATGCTCATATTGCGGACGCTGCAATGGGGCCCTTCGCACGGATATGGAATCGTGCAGGCACTCCGTACACAATCCGGCGAGGCGTTGCAGGTGGAGACGGGCTCCCTCTATCCCGCGCTCCACAGGCTGGAACGCCAGGGATGGGTGCAGTCTGAATGGAAGCAGACGGAGAGCAACCAGCGTGCAAGGTTTTACAGCATTACTCGCACAGGCAAAGACCAGCTTGCTTCCGATCTAAGCCGTTGGCGTCAGATGGTTGACGTGATTGGAGCGATTATGCAGGGTGAGCCCAGAGGAGATGAGGTATGAGACTTCTTCGAGTCTTCGAGCGCCGGAAGCAGGATCTTGAGGAAGAGATTCAAACGCATATTCGCATGGACGTGCAGGCTCGTATCGATCGAGGTGAGTCTCGCGTCGAGGCTGAAGAGGCAGCGAGACGTGAATTCGGCAACCTAGCGCTTGTGCGCGATGTAACGCATGATCATTGGCGCTGGAACCGTCTCGAAAGATTGGCAGAAAATCTTAGCTATGCGTTCCGAGTGCTCAAGCGATCGCCGGGATTTTCAATCACAGTGATCCTCACGCTGGCTGTCGGCATCGGCGCAACGTGCGCAATGTTCACCGTCGTTGATCGAGTGCTGCTGCGCTCATTGCCATTTGAGCAACCACATGACCTCGTCGAAATCTTAGAATCAGGAAAGCACGGCGTCACCCCCGGCCCGTATCTAGATATCCAGCAGTGGCAGAAGCGCAGCCACACGCTTCATTCAATAGCCTACTTTAGCGCCAACCTGATCCGTGTTTCGTTCCTGGAGGGCAGTGACGGAACCACGCATGTGAGCGCTCCCCTGGTCAGTGCCAATCTGTTCGAGACGCTAGGTGTCCGTCCTGCATTGGGGAGAGGTTTCCAGGAACAGGCAAGCAGCGTCGTCGATCCTCAGGACGCACACTCCATCATTCTCAGCGATGCCGTTTGGAGAGGGGTGTATGGAGGGCAGAGTTCAATTCTGGGTAAAGTCGTCCGTCTGGATGGGAACTGGTTCACCGTAGTTGGCGTCATGCCGCGCGGATTCACGTTTCCCCTCGGTACTGCCTTACCTGCCATTTGGAAGCCGATCATAATAGGAGACGCGGATACAAAGCGACTGGATAATGGAAACCCCTCTTATCAGGCCATTGCCCGTCTGGATAAGGGCAAGGATCTAAGCCCGGCACAAGCTGAACTCAACGTCATACAGGCTGATGTCGCCGAATCGTATAAGAATCCTGATGACCACGAAGACGTGAGTGAGATCAGACTCAAGCGTTACGACGACACGCTTGTAAATTCCAAGGTGCGCACAGCGCTCCTCGCACTCTTTGGCGCCTCGGGTTTGCTCTGGTTGATTGCATGTCTCAACGTCACCAGTCTTATGCTTGCCCGCGCCACTTCGCGCCAACGTGAAATAGCAGTACGCGGAGCGTTGGGAGCGAGCCGTTGGCAGATCGTGCTGCAACTACTCATCGAAGGGCTATTGCTGAGCGGATGCGGCTCCCTGCTTGGTCTGGCGCTGGCGGCCTCAATGCTGAAGATCTTCGAACATGGCTTGACCAGTCAGTTCAGCATTCATGAGAGACTTGCGCCCAACCTGCCGGTACTTGCCGGGCTATTGCTGCTGACGTTAGTAAGCTCACTTCTGATTTCAATTTGGCCGGCGATTGGCGCTGCGCGAGCCGATATCGAACCGGCTCTGCGCCAAGGATCTCCACAGCAGGGAATGGGCCGAGCCAAACATCGCACGCGGGCATTTCTCGTAGTCACCGAGATCGCCTTGTCGCTCACCCTGCTGGTTGGCTGCGGTCTGCTGCTACGAACTATCTATGCGCTCCGGCATGTCCCACTCGGCTTTAGGACTGAGCATGTCATCGTCGCAAATATGACTATTCCTTCCTACAAATTTGCAGGAAAGAACATGACGACGCAGCTATATCAGCCGCTGGTCGATCGTGTGAAGCATCTTCCTGGAGTAGAAAGTGCCTCACTGATGACCCAGGTGCCGCTAGGCAATACATTCCACATGATGTTTAGTCTCGGTGATTCGGGCAATAGCCCGGACGCAATCCGCCGGCGCAATCTGCGGGCTGAATTTCGCGCTGTAGGCCCAGAGATGCAGCGCGTATTCGGCTTCAGCATGGTTCGCGGTCGTTTCTTTAATGAGCAGGATACGGCTGCCTCTCAAGCCGTCGTCATCGTGAATCGTGCCTTCGTGAAGGCCTACTATGGAGACGAACGCGACCCCGGCAGCATCATTGGAGAACACTTGCTTAGCCTGGACTCCAAACGAAAGGCCCAGGTCATCGGCGTACTCGATAACGAACGGCAGGTTTCAGTCGAAAAGCAATCCATGCCGGAGGTTGAGGTCTGCATTCCTCAGATCACGCCCGATACAGGCTTCTATTCGGGTGCGGAGGGCGTCGCTATGGACCTTGCCGTACGCACAAAATTGAGCCCGTCGGCGATCTATCAGGAGTTGCCCGAGGTGATGCGCGGCGCAAGTCCAGACCTTGCCGCAAGCAACTTCACAACTATGGATCAGATCGTAGAGGACTCGTTCGGAAGCCAGCAATTAGCGGCTGAATTACTTGAGATTTTTGCGGGCTCAGCATTGCTCTTATGCATTGCAGGAATCTATGGATTGCTCGCCTATCTGGTTGCTCAGCGAACCCGCGAGATGGGCTTGCGTATCGCTTTGGGCGCCCAGAGATCAAATGTAATGTGGCTTGTATTGCGTCAGGCAGGATGGATGCTGCTGGCTGGCTTGAGCATCGGTGTCGGCATTGCTTATCTATCTACGCAGGGGTTGCGAACCTTCCTTTACGACGTCAAATCCAATGACCCTTGGACCATGGTCGCAGTGACCCTGGTGTTGATGGTTGGAGGCCTCGCCGCCTCTTGGCTGCCTGCGCGAAGAGCCGCCGGTGTCGATCCAATGGAGGCATTGCGAACCGAGTGAAAAAGGTCTCATCTGCAATCCGTCAACGGTCAGTGATGAAGAACCGAAAATCCTTCGAAGTTAAAGGTTCAATCATGAACGGAACTTCTATTCAGTGGCCTTATTCAAAAGCAATATTCCATCTAATATTCCTTGCGGGCACTCTGGCTGGGATCGTCGCTCACGCGCAGGCCACAGGTGCAACGCAGCCTCCATCAACTTCGCAGAGCATGCAACTACCTCACCAAGCAACACCAACGACGACCCTGCGTCATCCTGGTGACATCTACAAAGAAGCTGTCCATCCCTTGGATGTTGTAAGAGAGTCAATGGACAACTGGTCTGATCCTGAACTGGGAGCACTCGCCGCAGGTATTCGTAAAGCGAAAAACGCGTGTGCACAAGCAAATCCCCAGGACTATACCGGTGATGATCTGTATGATCTAGCCCGTCTCTGCGCACTGGGGCAGGACTGGAATGCTACCCATGACATAGCCGTCAAGTACATCGCAGGCGGAGACGAATCGCATCGCGCACGAGCCTATGCCACGAATATGAACGCGCTCATCCATCTGCAGGATATGGATGATGCGGTTGAGGTTGCGCATGAAATGCTGCACAAGCTTCCGTACGATGCGGTAGTCGCCGAGTCTGTTAGCTACTTGACAACCTATCTCCAGCAGAGTCTGAATCCGCGAGCAATCGAAGTCGCAGTAGATCACGAGCCCAAGCTGCTTGAAGCATTCGGGAGCGGTGTTCAGTTGGCTGAGCTTCATGGCAACGATGTAATGAGCCGGGGTCTACTCTACGATTCGATCATGGAAGTTGCATTTGTGCAGAGGTACGGAGGTGCAGACCAGCAAGCGGACGACACGCTATCCAACTTGAAATTGACATTAAGTAAAGCCGAGACGGTCGTAAGCTCAACGATCGAAGACCGTCTTATTATGAACGCAGTCGATGCTCGATATGCGTTGCTCGGATCGCGTATTCCGGAAGTTGAAATTTACCGATCCCTGCTTAACCCGAAATCCAGTCAAACAACGAAGCCAAAGATCAACCAGGCGCATGGATCGCTCACAGTCCTGCTGCTGTTTCCTGAGTGGTGTTCGCAGTGCCGCAAGATGATGAAGCCATTGACGGCGCTGGCTTTGGCGCAGAGCGAAGCACAGACTCGTGCCTATGGGTTGATGTTTCAGGATTCGCAGTCGGATATCCAACAGGGAAGTGGACAAGTCGCCGGCAAAGATCCGATTGTCAAAGCTCCAGTCGACCAAAGCTTCCTGGACGCAAACGATAAAGAACTTCAGGGGACGCCAACTCTGCTCGTCGGCCCGACGACTCCGCGCGTATTCGGCGCGGAGGAATTCCCGATGGGAGTTGTTACAGACAAAGATGGGAAAATCTGTTTTGCAGGACCGTTATCTTCCAACGCTTTCGATGCTCACGGTTTCATGGAGGAAATTCTCAGGCGGATCAGTTCCGGCGAACACATTCTCCCGCAAGTGGATACGAAATCAGAAATTCCCAAATCAGCTAATTAGACTGTCCACCAGTCTGCTTCGGCCCATAGATTCGCTCGGTTTGACCCTACATCCTAGCCAAGCATAGGCCCTCATGTGGCACCCTATTGTTTTGGAGGGAATTCCGAAGATGAGTACCGCACAAAGTTCTGAACCACAGGCCGTCACAGCCATCACCAACGATATTCACTCATGGGAAGCTGCGGGAAGCTCTTTCGCCAGGCCGCTCACCGCGGAGGCCCTCAAAGACTGGGTTTCGGCACGGCTCACTGCGCATGAGGCTGCGATTGCGGCACTGCTGGCGGTTGAAGGCCCGCGTACACCCGAAAACTCCCTGCGGCTCTACGATATCGCGATAGAGGAACTCTCGCTGGCAGGTGCCCAGGCTGGTGTTCTCAACTCTGTCGCGGCAGACAAGGCTGTTCGCGACCAGGCCCAGGATGAAGCTCAGCGCGTCTCTCAAGCGGGGAGCCTTTTGAGCCTGAATCGGCAGGTCTACGAGGCACTTTCAGGCATTGACCTAGCCGGAGCAAGCGACACTACTCGTCATTTTGTCCAGCGAACTCTCCTTAGCTATCGCCTCGCTGGTGTAGATAAGGACGACGCCACCCGCGAGCATCTGAATCAACTTCATGAAAAAGCAACTCGGCTCTCGCTCGAATTCAGCCGGAATATTCAGGAGGGCGCTAAGACAGTCATCGTGGAAAATGCCGATGAGTTGGATGGATTGCCTGCCGACTATCTTGCTCGTCATACTCCAAACTGCGATGGCCAGTTCACCATCAGCACCGATCAGCCAGATATGCAGCCCGTGATGACATTTGCCAAGAGCCAGACTCTTCGTGAGCGGATGTTTATCGCCTACAATACCCGGGCTTATCCAGCGAACAAGCAGATTCTGCTGGATCTTCTCGCCACCCGGCAGGAGATTGCGACGCTTCTCGGTTTTGCCAGCTGGGCAAACCTGGCTACTGCTGATCAGATGATGGGCTCCGCCGCGAATGTCCGCAAGTTCATTGCCCGCCTGGAGGAAGCCAGCCGCGAGGGCGCCGAGCGCGAGTTCACGATGGTTTTGGACTTCGCACGGAAGCACGAGCCCGGCCTCAAGGAGATGAATGCAGCCAGCCGAGGCTACTGGTACGAGCAGTATCGACGGGCGGCCTTCGCGTTTGATTCTCAGTCCGTGCGCCCTTATTTCCCCTACGACCAGGTTGAGCAGGGCGTTCTGGATACCGCCTCCAAGCTCTTCGGCGTGCAGTTCCGTCGGTCGACCGCTGCAGGATGGCATGAATCTGTCTCGGTTTTCGATGTGCTCGACGGCGAAAAACCAGTCGGGCGCTTCTACCTCGACATGCATCCCCGTGACGGCAAGGACAAGTGGTTTTCGGCGTCTCCTGTTGTCACCGGTGTCAAAGGGCGCTATCTGCCTGAGGCAGCTCTCATCTGCAACTTCCCCGGAGGTGAACCGGGCGATCCCGGCCTGATGCAGTACAACGATGTCGTTACGTATTTTCATGAGTTCGGCCATCTTATGCATGCCATTCTCGGCGGCCACACCGAGTGGGCGGGGCTCTCGGGATTCGCAACTGAAGGCGATTTCATCGAGGTGCCGTCACAGATGCTCGAAGAATTCTTTCGCGACGTTGCACTTCTGCAGAGCTTCGCTCGTCATTATGAAACTGGCGAGGTTCTCCCTGCTGAACTGATCCAGAAAATGAAACTCGCAGGCGCCTTTGGCCGCGCCGACGGAATGAGAACCCAGCTTTACTACACGACTCTCTCACTTGATCTGCATGATCAGGATCCGGCGGGCATTGACCTCGACCGGATTACTAAGGCCCTTTTTGAAAGCCTCCAACCATGGAAGTGGATTGATGGCAACAGAATGTATGCGAGCTTCGGTCATCTGATGGGTTATTCCTCCAACTACTACACGTATGCGTTCGACAAGGTTATCGCGCTGGATTTCTTTGCTCAGTTTGATCCGGCTGATCTGCTGGGCTGTTCCGCAGCCACCAGGTACCGTACAGCCGTTATCGAGCAGGGCGGCTCGAAACCCGGGCGGCAAATGGTGCAGGACTTCCTGGGACGAGACGAGGACTTCCAGCCATTCAGCAATTGGCTTAATGAGGAGTTTTCTCAAGACCTTTTAACTGAAGGCGCCTCATAGAAACCCGTTCTGGTCCGCTATCATCGCGGCATGGGATCAACAGCAGATTTTCGTGGCAAGTGGGCGCTGGTTACCGGAGCCAGCGCCGGCATCGGAGTAGCAATCGCAAAGGAACTGGCGCGCAATGGAGCGAAGCTCATCCTTACTGCGCGTCGCCAGGAAAGACTCGAGGCGTTAGCCGCCGAACTCACCACGCAAGGTACAGAAGTGCGGGTGATTCTTGCAGATCTTACCGATCCCAGCGCTCCACAAACCATCTATGATGCGATTCAAGCAGGCGGGCTGCAAGTCGATATCCTCGTCAACAACGCAGGATTAGGCCAATACGGCGACTTTTACGAAACTGACATGGTTCAGGAACTGAACCAGATCCGCGTCAATTGCGAAGCAGTCGTACATCTCACTCGGCTTTTCGTTCCTAAGATGGTGGAGCGTCACAGAGGGTGGATTCTCGTCGTTGCATCGACAGCCAGCTTCCAACCGGTGCCGTTCCTGTCCACCTACGCCGCAACCAAAGTCTTTGACCGTTTCTTTGCCCAGGGGCTTGCCGAGGAACTCTCTCCATACGGTGTCAAAGTGACTGCGCTCTGCCCTGGCCCAACCGAGAGCGAATTCTTTGAGGTTGCCGGCGCGGCAAAGTTCAGAAACCGCAAAATCCAGTCAGCCGAAGAGGTCGCTCGACTGGGACTGCAGGCTCTCGCAACGGGTAAGCGGAAGATCATTCCGTACTTTGGTGGACGCGCGACTGCCTTCGCAGTTCGTTTTCTGCCAGTGGGTTGGATCACTTACATAGTCGCCAGGGTCGCCAGGCCTAAAAAAGCTTAGCCGCAGGCTCTTACTGGTTAGCAGCCGGCAGTTCCTCTGGTATCTGTGTATTACCTGCAACTGTGAACGAGTTAAAGAAGCGAATGACAGCTTCTTCGCGCCGTGCTGTGGATGAGGGCGACGCGGCAATCAACATGTAGAGACGAGACCCGGCATAAACAAACCGTGTGTCCAGCACTCCCCCACCGGCATTGTGGGTCACGATGTCCCGACCAGGAAATCCCTGAGGTGCCGTCCGGCTCTCGCTCACCAACGTAGTATCGGTGCGGGCCATTTCCCCATCTCGCGCCTGATCTAGCGTCTTATCGGGGACCAGATCGTTGACTCGTGCGACCGGTGGCTTATCTTCCCAGGCAATAGCAAAGCTTGTTTCGGAATCGGGTTTGACCAGCAACATATTCACGGGCTCATTCATGCCGGTTTCGCTGGTTGCCTGTACCACAATCTGCTTGGGCTCTCCCGGCATCTCCAATTTGAAGCCCATGGTCGATTTATCCACCTCGCGCCATTCGAGCGCCTCAGCCTGTCCCGTCTGCAGCAAACCGTCCGCTGCGCGTTTCGGCAGCAGCGTACGCACGAATCCAAGTTCGGCACGGTGGCTCCACGCATAGATCGCCCCTATGCCTGCAAGGATCACGATCAGATAGAGATACACGCGCTTCATATCCTTGAGCTTGCCGTTTAGTTCGCTTCGGATCAAGCCAGGATTTAACTATTTGGTAACGGGGGTGCCTTTCGGGCTAATAGTTAGAAATAGCGTCTTAAAGAGCCCTCAAAATATTTTCGATTTTTTTCAAAAAATAGACAACATCGGACAACTCTTTCATATGTCCTGCATCTGAATTAGTAACTAGCAGAGGCATCCGCTTGTAGCACTTCCCCGCCAAAGTAGTTTTTTCTACGTTGTTGGTCCTGCAATGGACCCCCATCAAATGATCCACAGATACCCCCATCAATGAATGCCTCTCGAGTGGGCCCGCCGGAAGGCGGGCCCAATGCTCGTTAACACTCTTATTCCTCGGAGAGCCACCAAGGCGACCCATCCGGCCTCCAGTCCTGCACTCTGCAGATTCCCGATAGACTAAATGCAATGAAAGAAATGGACGATTCGCGCGTTTCATCCAGTCCGATTGCGACGACTAACCTCTTAAGTAGCAATGGGGTGCGATGGATTTCAGCTGCGGTGCTGGCCGGCCAGCCGTGGCTCTGGCATGGCTTCTCCACCCGGCTGGGTGGGGTGAGCACACCGTACTCCCCGCGAAACGCGCCCTCCGAGCTGAACCTCGGTTTTACGCCGGCAGACTCCGAGCTAGATGTCGGGGAGAACCGTAAGCGTTTCATCTCAGCTGTCACGGATAGTCGCGAGACACCGTTGGTGACTGTCCGCCAGACTCATTCCAACGTGTCCGTGGTTATCAAACCACCGCTCGACATGATAGCCAACCTCAACCAGTCAGTCTGTGACGGCGACGGCCTCATAACCAACCAGCCGGGAATTGTGATTGGCGTCCAGACCGCTGACTGCATTCCAGTCCTTGTAGCCGATCCTGCTCACTATGTTGTCGCTGCTTTTCACGCAGGATGGCGAGGCACTGTAGAAGGAATAGTTGAGCAAGGAATAGTGCAAATGGCAGCTGAGTTTGGTTCTCAGCCATCAGACCTGGTAGCTGCCATAGGGCCCGGAATTGGCTCATGTTGCTACTCTGTTGGCCAGGAAGTAGTCGAGAGATTTACAGCTAACTTTCTCTATGGACGCGAGCTATTCCTAGACATCGAGAGTCCCCATTTGAATCTCATCGAGGCAAATCGACGCCAGCTATTAACAGCGGGTCTTAAGCCCGAGTCAATCCAGGTTGTTGGCGGATGCACGAGCTGCAATCCGCAACTCTTTTACTCCCACCGGGCCTCAGCGGGTTACGCAGGCCGCATGATGAGCGTGATTGGAGTCCGGACTCGATAATTCGAGACGTATTCGAGGTCCCAGAAGCACGCCTGCCCAAAGAATGCGGCACAGAGTCGGCCCAATACCTCAGAAGTCGCAAAAACCCGTAGTGTGCCAACAGGGCTTCACGAAGCCGAACTGGCGGCCTCGTCAGGGTTGACCAAATCGCGCAGCTCCTTGGATGGCTTGAAGTAGGGTACCCGTTTCGCTGGAACATCAACGCGGTCGCCCGTCTTAGGATTGCGGCCGATGCGTGGATTCCGCTCCCGAATGCGAAACGAGCCGAAGCCGCGAATCTCAATCTTGTCCCCGGATTGCAGCGCGGCAATCACGGAGTCGAAGATGGTCTCAACAATCACTTCCCCATCACGTCGGGTTAGATCGCCAAGCTGTGTCACCTTCTCCACGAGATCTGCTTTGGTCATGCCGATAGGCCTCCGCCTCCAAGAATACCCGGAATCCTTTCACGTGGCAGCAAAAAGTAGAGTTTCCTGTGCAAATTGAACACTTTGGCTCTCTTTTAGGGTGCAAAAACGCTCGCTTTTCGATCCTCGTGCCGCAGCCACGCTCCATGAGGGACTTTCTCTCTTGGGTTGGACGTTTAAGTCCATGTCTATGAAGCAGGAGCCGGTATTTTTGTAGTAGCTGTATCCAGTCCCGCACGAAGCTTCTCGATGGCGCTAAACTGGCATCATTGCTTCATCGGTTCAGGAGCCTCCAGCGCCCAGATGCTTCATCCAGCTCAGACGCTTCATCCAGTACTGCTCCGCGCTACGGCGATCGCCATCTTTGGCTTTTTGCTCGCGTTGCTCTTCTGGCGTCGTGGACATAGGGGATAGCTTCCTGCAAACAGGTAGCCTACAGACCATGAGGATTGAGATTAGATGGGGGCGGGGTCAGATTTCGGGCACAACATTGGTACGGAGTAGCGGGCGGAGCCAAGCGAAATACCTGTGGCGCTTTGGAAAGGCGAAGGCAGAAGATACTATCCGTCGTCGCGGATACCCAGCCTCTTAACGCTCACCAGCCACATGCAGCTTTCATCCAGAATGGGTAACTCCATCTCGGCGAACTCCATGCGTCGAACGTGCTCTACAAGTTCTAATGCGGCCTGCTCACCCGCATCTAACTCTTCATATGGATCATTGTTCATAGGGAAGACTCCTTGCATCTTACACTTGTATTCCCGATACACCCATTTTTGTTAGGCTGCGTTGATCTGGAATAGCTGGCGAATCCCTGCTTCGCAGGGAGGGATCTTTTCTGCTTCCCAAAAACAGACCCGGCCAGCTATACATATCGCAGACGCGAGCTCCGTTCTGTTCGCAATTAGACATATCCTTTCCAGGCACAAGACCTGGAAAGATCCATAGTTACCGCAAAATGTTAGGAATCAAGTGCAAAGCGCTGGAGGCTTGAATGCAGGACATGCTGTTGATAATTGGAAAGACGTTGCAATCGGCAAAAAGGGTTACAGGCTTATGCCTGGCACTGAGCCTGTCAGCACTCGCACAACCACCCCATGACTTACGCCCAACCGGCAGCGTGCAACAACCAAGAGTGGTTGGCTATTACACGCAATGGAGTGTCTACGACAACTTCTTTGTAAAGAACCTGGTAACCAGCGGATCAGCGAAGGTCTTGACGCAAATCGATTATGCGTTTGCGGAGCTATCGAACAACCAGTGCGCCAGCGCCGATAATTACGCGGACTATCAGGATCCCCTACCCGCCGATGCAACCGTAAGCGGCAAAGCAGATTCACAAGCTGCCGGCGCGTTCGTAGGTAATTTTCATCAGCTACAGGAACTCAAGAAACTCTATCCCAATATCAAAATCGTGATGTCGATCGGTGGCGGCAGCGCCAATCCGGCAGACTTCAGCACGGTGTCAGATGCTACTCATCGCAAGGCCTTCGTCAAGAGCTGCATTGATATGTATGTCAAAGGTAACTTTGGCCCCGGAATCGTTGAACCTGGAATCTTCGACGGATTCGACATCGACTGGGAATATCCGGCATCAACTGAAGACGAAGCAAACTTGACGGCGCTGCTAGCGGAGTTTCGCAGTCAGATGGATGCAGTCAAGAAGGGCATGACCCTTTCAATAGCATCCTCGGCAGGCAGCTGGGCGTACCAATATATCGACTTCAAAGCCGCACAGGAATCACTGGATTTCTTTGGTCTGATGGCTTATGACTTCGACGGACCCTGGAACAATACAACCGGTCTCGTAGCTCCGCTCTTCCATGCCAAAGGTGATCCAGACCCGTCAAATAACGCAAACTATGCGGTTGAAGCCTATCTCGCTGCGGGAGTAAAGCCAGAGAAAATTGTCTTTGGAATCCCCTTTTACGGATATGAGTGGACCGGCGTCCCAGCTACCGATCATGGATTGTTCCAGCCAGGACAACCGCTAGGCAGCGGCTCAAGCTACAACCAGATCATTCCTGCCCCAGCGGGCTTCAAGAAGTACCGGGACCCCAAAACAATGGCTCCCTGGCTCTACGACGGCACTAACTTCTGGACATATGACGATCCGCTCTCACTAGGCTATAAATCACTTTATGTCCGTGAAAAGAAACTCGGCGGCGTCATGGCCTGGGATTTAAGCGGAGACACTCCAAATGCGGAGTTACTTAAGACCACCGCAGATGTTCTGACCTTCCCCTTCTAACCGCAGGCCTTTAATAAACAAAAGACGGGACAGCCACAATCAAATGGCTGTCCTGTCTGCTTTAGACGTTTTGCTACATCTGACTCGGTATCACCAAGCCTGGACGTTTACTACTTTCGGGCGTCGCGCGCAGCCTTGATGTAATCATGCGACGCGTCGATGTGAGCCGCCTGGGTGACAAGCAGTTGCCGAATTGGGAGCGGCAGTTCGCGATTCAAAGCATCCGAATAGGCCTCTTTAGCGGAGTCCTCGCCCTGCTCGGCGGTTTCAAGAAGCGCGTGGTCGCCGCCGCCGAGTTTGGACTTCAATTCTCCCCATACCCGGTGAAGAGTGCCACTTGCTGAGCCCTTTTCTTTAATGTCGTGTACGCCTTCCTGATGCAGGACCGTCTCCAGATCGCCGCGGAACGAGGCCCGCTTCAACGACTCGGAAAGGAAAAAGTGCTTAAGTTGTTCATCTTTCAACTCATCGCCAATTTTCTTGAGACCTTCCTGGCCGTCAATCAGGTTTTCGATCACGAGACGCAAAGCTTCTTCAACTTCCAAAAGAGTATTCGATGGATTTGACATAAATTTCCTTCCGTTAGGGGCTTATTAAACTTGGGCCTGGACTCATCAGCACTATCGCCGATGGCTCGGTGCGAAACGTCACTTCTCAAACAACGTTCACTCTAATAGAAGCCCTAAATGCCATAGCAGTTGCTTTTTGCCTGGCTTTGCACAATTCTTCCCCTTCAAATAAATTCGATGAACAATTACGAGCAAAAAAGACCATATTTGTGCGCAATCAACCGCGTAGCGTCGTTTAAGAATCACCAAAAAGTGAATCGCGCCCTACCGGAAAATTCGGCTGCCCACGCTACTCCGAACGGGAGATGTTTCGTGAACTCCAAGGTATTTGCAAGACGTATTAATTCAAATCGCAGTACAGATTCGATCTGCACCCACTGTTACCGTACGATCGCAACTCAGCCAAGTGAGATCGATGGGGCCGCCCTGTCTATTGCAGAAGCAGATCACTACTGCGACGAGCACACCGATGAGGACCATCGCAGGATCATGTCGCACTATCATCCCCTAGATCCCGCTATCCCAACGCTGTAGCCCTGCGTCCTGGTTTGTTGCTACAACTTACGATTTTTTCATATAGTCACCGGAGTACTGGGATGATGATTACTTTAGGTGTAGCATGATCAATCATCAGTCCTTTTATACTGATTAATCGCATATATGCCCAATCCACGGGTATGCTGGTTAACAGGGATTCCACCCATGGAACAGCTTATGAATCAAACTGCACCACTGAACGACGCTCCGCAAGCGGCGCCTCTTAAAGTCCTTGTGATAGATGACAATAAGGCCCACGCTGAGGGACTTGCGGAACTGCTGCAACTTGCCGGGTTTGACGCATGGCACGTGTTGACAGCTACGGACGGAATTGAATCTGCTCGTAAGGATTCCCCAGATGCCGTCTTACTGGATATGAATCTTCCCGATATGAACGGCTTTGAGGTCTGCCGCAGGCTTCGCCGAGACCCGCGAACAGTAAATATAGCTATCGTTTTCCATACAGCGCAGGGTTCAGTACCTGGTTCTCGCCACGAAGGCGATGCCTTCCTCACCTACCCAGTGGCAATGACTGAGGTATATTCCGTGATTCGTGGCAGCGTGGAACGACGCCGCAGTCGTATTTTCAGCTTTTGAGCGACCGGAACTGAAGAAAAATAACAAACGACACACAGCTACAAGCCATTGCAGTGAGTTCTACTCGGCCCTGCGTCCATCAAGACTTTCCAGTCGACGCAACGATGGAAATAACTTCATCCAGACCAATGCAACTATCACACTGCCAATCCCACCGATGACCGTGGCTGGAACCAAACCAAACCACGAAGCGGTCACTCCTGATTCAAACTCCCCAAGTTGATTTGAAGTTCCAATGAACAAGGAGTTGACCGCGCTCACGCGTCCGCGCATTTCATCCGGAGTTTCCAATTGCACCAGTGACGACCGCACCACCACGCTCACCACATCCGCGCATCCCAGAACCACCAGGATCAGCATGGAGAGAACAATCGAGCGCGAGAAAGCAAAAACGACCGTAGCCACGCCGAACACGATCACCGCAGTAAACATCCGCGTGCCAGCAGCTCGACGAATCGGATGATGGGCTAGGTAGATCGACGTGGAGAGCGCTCCGATCGCTGGAGACAGCCTCAACAGCCCTAGTCCCCACGGACCCGTATGGAGCAGATCTCGCGCGTAAGCTGGCAGCAGAGCCGTCGCGCCACCAAGCAAAACCACAAACAGATCGAGCGAGATGGCCCCCAGGATATTCTTGCGCGCACGTATGTAGTGAATGCCTGAAAAGATTGAACTGGCATTGACGGGAGCTTTGGTCGCAATCCGCTTCTTCGTCCGAATAGAAGCTGAAAGAATCGAAGCAGTAATAAACAAGCAAGCGCACGTCGCATACGGAACAGGCGCTCCAAAGGCATAAAGCAATCCGCCCAGCCCAGGTCCTACGATCGAAGCAGTCTGATTTGCCGAAGAGGACCAGGCAATCGCCGCAGGCACCATCTCATCCTCAACCAGCCCAGGAACCATTGCCTGTGTCGAAGGGCTTTCGAACGCTCTGCAAGCCCCGATAGCAAAGACTGCGCAATAAATGGCTACCGGATGCAGCCAATGAAAATAGCTGCAGACCGCGAGCGAGCCAACGGTCGTGGCTTCGACGATCTGGCAGACGCTGATGATTGTCTTCCGGTCGAACCGGTCGGCTACATGACCCACCACCAACATCAGCAGGAGCATGGGAAGAAACTGCACTAATCCCACCATTCCCAAAGCCAGCGTGCTGTGTGTCAACGCATAAATTTGCCATCCTACCGCGACTCCGGTCATCTGGAATGACACTGAAGAGCAAATCCGGGCAAACCAGAATCGCGTGTAAGACGGTTCAAGAAATACAGAGCGCGAATTATAGGGTTTCGCTATCTCTGGCATCCCTAAGACCGAAGATCCCCCTCGGTCTTTTCGGCTACAGCAAGCTGGACGCAGACGGTCACAGCCTTGGCCGCCTCGCGCACTTCACCGAGGCCAGGGAACGACGGCGCAATGCGAATCGTGCGGTCTTCCGGATCCTTGCCATACGGATGCGTCGCGCCTGCTGGTGTCAGTACAATCCCGGCAGCCTTCGCCAATGCCACCACGCGCTTCGCGCTCCCATGGGGAACCTCAAGACTGATGAAGTATCCACCTTTGGGTGTCGTCCAGCTGACATCCTTAAGCCCCGACAACTCTGCTTTGAAAATCTCAAGAACGGCTTCAAATTTGGGAGCAAGCAATTCACGATGCCTGTCCATTAGTGCCGTGATGCCTTGCTCGTTCTTCAAGAGGCGAGCATGACGCAGCTGGTTCGTCTTATCTGGCCCAATAGTGCGCGGAGTCATCCGCGCAAGCAGCCACTGCACATTCGCTGGAGAAGCAGCGACAGCAGCCAATCCCGCCCCTGCCAAAGTGATTTTTGAAGTTGATGCAAAGACGAAAGCGCGGTTCGCGAACCCATGAGCGGCACTGCGTTCAAGCAGGTTAGCGATAGCCACATGCTCTTCAGTCAGGTGATGGACTGCATAGGCGTTGTCCCAGAAGATGCGAAAGTCTGTGGCTGCCGTCTTCATCGACGCAAGACGCTCAACGACAGCATCGGAATAAACACAGCCAGTAGGATTGCTGTACTTCGGCACGCACCACATGCCCTTGATAGAGGCATCCGAAGCCACCAGCCGCTCAACTTCGTACATGTCTGGACCATCCTCGTTGAGCCGGACGGGAATCATGCGAACGCCGTAGTCCTCGCAAATTTTGAAATGCCTGTCATAGCCCGGCACAGGGCAGACAAACGCTATATCGCCCTGCTTCGACCACGGTTCCGAGCTGTCCGCCGTTCCTTTGAGCAGCGAGAAGACCAGCACATCATGCATCAGAGCCAGGCTGGCATTGTTAGCCACGATGATCTGCTCCGGTGGAGCCTGCAACACACTAGAAAATAGCTGACGAACCTCAGTCAGGCCCTGCAATCCGCCATAATTGCGCGTGTCGACACCGCCTTCAGCCGTGAAGTCCGTGGTGCCCGGAAGACTCAACAACTCGTTGCTTAGATCCAACTGCTGCGGAGAGGGCTTTCCCCGTGTCAGGTCTAATTTCAGCCCTTTTTCCTGCAGGGCGCTGTATTGCGACTGAAGCGATTTCAAAGACATAACAATCTCCCAGGGTTCATCGCGATGGCTCTGGATCAGCGAGCCGAAATTCTGATTGGCCCAAAGCAAACTCGCCAAGCATTCTTTCTAATCAGAATAAATGCGCCAAAAGCTGCACGCGCCGCCACGTGAGACCTGTGACCCTTCGCCCCTTGAGAGTTTATGTGACGATATGCCCAATCTTCAGAGGGCGGCGCTGGAGCCATTCGCTGCTCCCGAGATCTTTAAAGGCAAGCATGTCGTGAACCCTATGTTTCTCAGAACAACACGTTGCCCTCGCCAACACGAGCTTAAGAAACAATCCTGACCACGGACGGGAAAATTCATTCGCCGATCAAATGCATAACTATTTGTCTTCGATGGGGGCGAACCCGGTGTTCAAAGAGGTAAATACCCTGCCAGGTTCCCAGCGCAAGCCTACCTCCGATGACGGGTATCGAGAGCTGCACTTGGGTGAGAGCTGTGCGCAGATGTGCAGGCATGTCATCAGGCCCCTCGTCGTTATGTGAATACGAATCGTCCTCCGGTGCAAGACGATGGAAATATGCTTCGATGTCATCCCGCACAGAGGGATCAGCGTTCTCCTGAATCAGGAGCGAAGCCGATGTATGCCGACAGAACAACGTCAGAAGCCCGGTCTCCATCTGCTGTTGTCGTACCCAATCCTGAACGGAATGCGTGACCTCATACAGACCCTGGCCACGCGTCGAGACTTCAAAAGTATTTGCTGATTGCTTCAGTGTTGTACTCCAGGAACGG
>Ga0302140_10000578_pt1 | contig 46952 bp, 46 predicted proteins | sample I_Bog_E1_1_FD_202095 | JGI IMG/M metagenome (GOLD analysis project Ga0302140, IMG submission 202095) | Peat permafrost microbial communities from Stordalen Mire near Abisko, Sweden - I_Bog_E1_1 | ecosystem: Environmental > Terrestrial > Soil > Wetlands > Peat | place: Sweden: Abisko, Stordalen...
GACGCGGAAGGCCTGCATATATAGCCAGTCGCCGGCGAGGACGCACTTGGAGTTGCCCCATGTGGTGTTGGAGCTGGGGCGGCCGCGGCGAATATCGGCTTCGTCGATGATGTCGTCGTGGACGAGGGTGGCGGTGTGGAGCATCTCGACGACGGCGCCGAGGCGGATGCGGGCTTCTGAGGTGCTGCCAACTGCCTGAGAAGAAAGAAGCAACAGCAGCGGGCGGATGCGTTTGCCGCCGCCGGCGATGAGGTAGTTGGCAATGTCGGTGACGACGGCAACCGGCGAGTCGGCCTGCCGTGAGAACTCGACCTCGATCGCAGCGAGATCATCCTTCAGGAGGTCGAATACTTCGGTGGCCGTCGCGATGGAGATCGTGCTCATGCGTAATTTAAGAGTAGCAGGTGCCGGAGTTTTCGCGTTGTGATTGAGAGGTGGAGTCCGTACGAATTGGACGCAATCAACTCAATTCGACCGGAAGTTAGTGAACTGGAGGTCGATGCCGAGGTCTTTGCCGCGCAGCAGCGCCATGATCTGCTGCAGCGTATCGCGGTCCTTACTGGTGACGCGCACCGTGTCGCCCTGGATGCTGGCCTGCGCCTTCAGCTTGGAATCCTTGATGAGCGCGACAATCTTCTTCGCCGGTTCAGAGGCGATGCCTTGCTTAAGCTTGATCTTCTGCCGCACCGAAGAGTTAGAGGCCGGCTCGATCTTTTCGTACTCCAGGTTCTTGAGCGACACGCTGCGCTTGACGAACTTCTGCGCAAGAATCTCGATCACGGCTTTCAGCGTGTACTCGTCCTGCGAAGCCAGCTGCACGACGTCCTCACCTTCGAGCGCGATGGTGGACTTGGAGTTCTTGAGGTCGAAGCGAGCATGCACCTCTTTGCTCGCCTGGTCGATCGCGTTCTTAACTTCCTGGATCTCTACCTTGCTCACGATATCGAAGCTGTTATCAGCTGCCATGTTAGGTCCTCTTGCAAATTAGATGCTGTGTGGCCGGTGATTGCATTTCATTGTGTCAGATGTGCGCCGGATCGGACAGTGACGTTGGGAACAGCATGTTGAAGTTCGATGTGGTTAATTCCGCGAGTTTCTCCTCGGAGATGCCCCGGAGTTCGGCGACAAAGCGCGCAGTGTGGGCCACGTTCGCTGGCTCATTCGTCTGCCCCCTCAGCGGAATCGGTGCAAGAAAAGGCGCGTCGGTCTCGACCAGAATGCGATCGGGGGGCGCGCTGGCCGCGACGGCCTGGATGTTCGTGGATTTCGGGTAGGTGACGTTGCCCGCGAAGGAGAGATAAAACCCGGCTGCAAGCGACCGGGCCGCCTGACTCTGGTTGCCGGAGAAGCAGTGCATGACGCCGGGAAGGCCAGTGGGTATCCAGTGCTCGGAGATGAGGCGTAGAAGATCCTCCCACGCATCGGCCGGTTCGTATTTGGCCTTGGCAGCGGGGACGGCTAGCTCAGAGGTGCGGCAGTGGATCGTGATCGGCTTGCCCGCGTCGGCGGCGATCTTCATCTGCGCAATGAAGGCGGCCTGCTGCGTGGGAATGTCAGGATTGTCGACGTGATAGTAGTCCAGGCCGATTTCGCCGACGGCGAGGCAGCGCGGATCGGCTGCGAGGCTGGCGAGCTTCGCAAGATTTTCCGGCGTCGCGTGGTGGGCCTCCTGTGGATGGATGCCGGCGGTGGCCCAAATCTGGATATCGCCTTCGCTGTGGGTGTGCGCGAGATCCAGGGCGCGGTGCATGGTGTCCGGCCCGTCGCCAATGCCGATGGCAAGCAGCTTGCCAACGCCGGCGTTACGCGCGTTCGCCAGGATCTGAGGAAGATCTTCGTAGTCGTCGAGATGGCAGTGCGAGTCGATGAGCATAAGGCAGAGGATAGAGCGTACGGGATGGAGAGAAAGTGAGCGCCTACTTCAGGCGGGTGCCGACGGGCACGCCTTCGGGAACCGTCGCGAGGAAGGGTTTGCCACCTTCTTCGCTCGCGGCGAGCAGCATGCCGTGGGATTCCAGCCCGCGCATCTTGCGCGGAGCGAGGTTCGTGACCACGATAATGCGACGGTCGATAAGGTCTTCCGGCGAGTACCATTCGGCGATGCCCGACAGAATTTGCCGCTTGCCAGCAGCGCCGAGGTCGACTTCGAGCCGCAGGAGTTTGTCGGCCTTCGGAATGCGCTCGGCAACCAGGATCTGCGCAACGCGAAGCTCGATCTTCACGAAGTCGTCAATGGTGATCTGCGGAGACTCGAGCGACGAAGATTCGATAGGCGCGGCTGCGGGTGTCGTGGCGGGTGCGGGCCCAGTGGTGAGGGCATTGCTTCCGCCTACGGGCAGGGACGTTGCTGTCTCGGGCAGCGTCGTGGTCCGTGGCGGCGCGTCGGGGGCGGTAGTGTGCGGAACGGCAGGAACGGGGTCCGTCAGGGAGATGTCAGCGGGGGTGGGATTTTCCATGTCACTCATAATCTGTGCAAGTCCTTTGTCAGCGCGGGGAAAGATGGGGCCGAGGGGGCCAAGTTTAGTGCCGGGTTTGAGTCCACCCCATTGCAGGTTAGTGAGTTCGCCGGCTGTGGCTGCCTGTTCTATGTCGCCGAGGCCAAGCTGCGCCCAGACCTTAGCGGTGGCACAGGGCATGATGGGGTAGAGGAGAGCCGTGATGATGCGGATGGATTCGGCGGCGGGATATAAAACATCCTCTCGATAAAACTTTTGGCGTTCGTCCGAAACACCAGGTCCCTGTTTCCAAGGTGCACTTGCCGTGAGGTCGATATCAACAATCGCAATAGCGCCTTGAGCCACCTCGATCGCATTAGTGAACCGAGCCTCGGAAATCAGATAGTTGAATTGTGAAAGGTTGCTCTTGATATCGTCAGTAATCGAAGGTCGATAAGAGTGAGCTTCTGGAATCCTGCCTTCGCAATACTTGTTGATCATGTTTAGCGTGCGGCTGACCAGATTGCCATAACCGTTCGCCAAGTCCGCGTTATACCGCGTAATGAGGGCATCGAAGCTGAAGCTGCCATCCTGTCCGAACGGAATCTCGCGCAGCAGAAAATACCGCAGCACGTCTGACGCGAACAGATCACGTTCCGCCTTCGAGCTCTCCAGAAATTGCTTGCCAAAAACCTCGTCACCAAACGCATCCAGAATGGTTTCAGTCCGAACGATGTTGCCCTTTGACTTCGACATCTTCGAGTTATCGAAGAGCAGCCAGCCGTTAGCGGTGATTTGTTTCGGCGTGGGGATGTCTGCTGCAAGCAAAAAAGCGGGCCAATAGACGCAGTGGAAGCGGGTAATCTCTTTACCGACGAGATGGATGTCAGCCGGCCAAAACCTGTCGAAGAGCGTTGTGTCGTCGCTGCCGTAGCCAAGGGCGGTCATGTAGTTGGCGAGCGCATCGAGCCATACGTAGATCACATGCTTTTGCGCGGCAGTACTGGCGGCGGGCTCGGGAACGGGAATGCCCCAAGTGAAGCTGCTGCGAGAGATGCTGAGGTCTTTAAGTCCGCCTTTGACGAAGCTGAGGACTTCATTTCGGCTGGAATCCGGCGTGATGGTGAGCTGGCCCGACTCGATAAGGTCGATAAGGGGCTGTTGGAACTCCGAGAGCTTGAAGAAGAAGTTTTCTTCGGTGACTTCTTCGAGCAGCCGGCCGCAGTCCGGACAGGGCGTGCCAACGGGAGCATCCACAAACGCCTCGTCGGAGACGCAGTAGCTGCCGGTATAGCTGGCAAGGTAGATAAAGCCGCGCTCATACAGCTTAGCGAAGAGCTTCTGGGCTCCGAGCTTGTGCTTGGGGCTGGTAGTGCGGATGTAATCGTTGTTGGTGATGCCCATGCGCTTCCACAGGTCTTCGAAGGACTTCGAAACCTGGTCGGCGAACTGCTGTGGAGGAATCCCAGCCGCCTCCGCCGAGCGCTCAATCTTCTGCCCATGCTCATCGGTGCCGGTGAGGAAGAACGTGTCGTCGCCCAGAAGGCGGTGCCGCCGCGCGAGCACGTCCGCGACGATGGTCGTGTAGGCGTGCCCGATGTGCGGGCGCGCGTTGACGTAGTAAATCGGTGTAGTGACGTAGAACGTTTTATCTGACATTGCCAAGTGTCAGTTTACAGGGTGAGCGTTTGCGAGTGGAGAAGCGCGGAAGACGCTCAGGCCTCGCCAAGCCATATCAGGTACGGATAGACGAGGAAGAAGAGCACCAGCATGATCGCCATAAGGTCCATGTAGAGGCAGAGCATCACACCGCCGTGGTACAGATTCCACCGTTTCTGGATGCAGCGAAGAGTATCCGCCATCCCCGCAAGGCAGCCAAAAAAGGGGAGAACCAGCCACGGAGTGGGGCGGATGTGAGGGAACCGGGAAAGCAGGGTTGCGACGGCCACGCTGGCAAACACCAGGAAATTGCCGCGTACCAGGGAACGCGCGCGCGGATTGAAGAGGGCCGATGTCATGGACGGGGAGAACGTCTACGCTCGCCACAGTTTAGTCCTTTGGAGGGGTAGGGAGTCCAGTGGCAGGCGCCGGCGTGTAGGCGGCTGCGGGTAGGAAACTTACGCTGGACGTCGGAACTTCGATCACACCAAATTTATTGGCCGGAACGTCCCGAATGCCGATGCGGAGGAAGGTCTCTGCGCGATCGGGGACGCTGACTTCGAGGTGGCAGCGGAGGGGGTTATGCATCAGCTTGGCAAGGCTGGTGGTGGCGGCTTCGAGGGACACAGTCTTGCCAGTCGCGTCGAGCAGCCTGCCTTCGGTATCGAAAACATAAGCGAGGAATTCGACCTTCGCTGTGCTCTGTCCATCGGTCTGCTCCGTGAAGGTAAGCTCGCCGGGAAGAAACAGGTAGTCAAGATCGTACCGGCGGAAGGGGCCTTTTGCCGATACGCCCGAAGAAACTTCGTTACCCGCAGCCACCGAGGTCTCCGTGCTGGTGGAAGACGGCAGAACGCGCACCTTGAAGACGATGTCTTCGGGCATAGGCGCACCGCGGCTCATGGCCGCCTGCTTGTAGGCAGCGGCACGGCCCTCCTCGGGGGTGCGGGCTGAAAGATCCGGCGGCTGGCTTGGTTTTGCGTCAGCTGCGGCGTCGTTGGCGTAGTAGCCGCGACGGTAGAACAGCCGGAGATGCTGCGCGATGCCGAGGCCGTTGGTGTCAACACGAATCGGGCGGTACGAGCCGTCTTCCTTCGTGTCGGTAGAAGTGTAGCGAAGGGTGTAGAAGTCGCTCCCAGCGCCCACGGCGCTGGCGACTGCGTCGGCGAGGTCATTGCCGTTGTGGAACGCCCGTCCGCCCGTGCCCGCCGCAAGCTCGTCGATCGCGGCGTGCTCTGCCGCTTCGGTCTGAGCACGCTTGCCGTGGTTGGCCTTGGAAGCAGGTTGGCCGATGAGTCCCCGAGCGTCGATCGGATAGACGGAGACCCTGGCGTTGGAGAGCAAAGTAACAGTTTCGCGGAGCTCGGCGTCGTCGAGATTGACGTCGGGCGGGACCGCCTCGGTAGCGCCGGGGAGCAGCTTGAGTGGAAAGGAGCCGGAGACCCAGATCAGGTTCTTGCGGCCCGGAAACCCTGCGAGATAGTGTGCGAGGGTGTTGAACGCGTCGAGGGTGTAGTGCGCGCTGAGTCCAGTCTCCATCCCTCCCAGCCCCGCTTCGAACTCGCGAAGATTCGCGGCGATCTCGATAGCAGAGGGGCCTCCGTTGCTAGCGGGCCGCTGGTCGCTGGGATGGACGGATGGCGATGTGGCCCGCGCAATAAGTTTCCGCTCCACCACGTCGCGCAGCACGGCGGGATCCGAGGTGAAACCTTGCAGCAGGACAAGGTGATTGGCAAGGCCGAACACGGCGATCCGGGTATTAGGATTGGCGCGCTTGACGTATTCCTGCAGTTGATTGCGAATGAAGGCCCGATCGCTCGTGGGCGTGTTGAGCGCGTCGATCAGCAGGATGTTGAGAGCGGTGTCGGAGGCTATCGGAGTGTAGTCGGTGAAGGTGCCGGCTGGCAGAGGAACGGATGGCGGCGCAGCGGGCGCAGATTGGGGCGCATGCTCTTCAACGCGGCTCAGCGTTTGCAATACGCCCTCTTCGGTAAGCCGAAAGTCCCGCAACGTGAGCCCATGGGCAGTATGGCCGTCCGTGTCCTGGACGACCACATCGAACAGCACGGATGGCGCCGCCTGCGTAGACTGCGCGTGCCCCGTGGAACTGACCACGGCAGCAGCAATCACCACTGCGAAACCTCTGCCCATCATTCGGCTCCAAACCGATAGGTCTTGAGGACCCATCGAAGAGACGACGCCGAGTCAAGTTTCAAACGAGTCTCGTTAGACCGTCGCGAGTGCTCGCTCGGACTCCAACGCCATGGCGCGTATGGATTCCCCAAACGGAGCGCGCAGGACGCCCCGCTCGGTGATAATCGCGGTGATGTACTTTGCCGGAGTCACGTCGAAGGCCGGATTCTCAATGCCGACCCCGTCGGGAGTCATCTGCTTCCCATTGGAGTGCGTCACCTCCATCGGATTCCGCTGCTCAATAGGAATCCCCGCGCCCGTGGCGGTTGCCATGTCGATCGTGTTGAACGGCGCTGCTACATAGAAGGGAATACTGTGCTCCTTGGCAAGGATCGACACGCTATACGTGCCAATTTTATTCGCCGTATCGCCATTTGCGGCGATGCGGTCAGCGCCCACGATCACCGCCTGGATCCGCCCCTTACTCATCAGATGGCCGGCCATGTTGTCGCACAGGACAGTCGTCGGAATATTGTCCTTCATCAGCTCCCAGGCGGTTAGGCGAGCTCCCTGCAGGTAGGGGCGAGTCTCATCGGCGAGCACATCGATGTGATGCCCCCTCTCAACGGCAGCCCGAATCACACCAAGTGCAGTGCCGTAGCCGCAAGTCGCGAGAGCTCCGGCGTTGCAATGGGTAAGAACGGTTCCTTCCTGCGGTAGAAGATCAGCGCCATGAGCGCCGAGCGCTTTGCACTGGGCGATGTCTTCGTCATATAGCCGATTCGCAAGAGCCACGACGGCAGTTTTAATCTCCGGGATGGAGGTCTTCTTCTTAGCCAGCTCGTTGTAGAGATCGCGAACACGGCCGATCCCCCAGAAGAGATTAACGGCGGTGGGGCGGGTTTCGGCCAGCGTGGAGCAGATGATCTCGACTTCGGCGCTAAGCTCGGGCAAGGTAGTCGCCTGGCTGCGCTCAATGCCGATCGCCACGCCCATGGCGCCCGACACACCGATGGCCGGTGCACCTCGCACGATCATGTCGCGGATGACGGTGGCGACCTGCTGGTAGTCCGTGGCGAGAACGTAGGTCTCTTCGAGGGGAAGCTTGGTTTGGTCGAGGAAGTTGACGCCGGCGGGCGTCCATTCGAGGGTAGGAATCATGTCCTTACCAGTTTAGAGGAACTTCGGCAGGTGAGAACAGTTTTGCCTCCTGCCACCTGCGGCACAAACGTCGCTAGGTAGCGGAGCGCCACTGCAGCAGTTTGCCTAACTCGAAGACGAGGAAGCGAACATCGCATCCCGAGCAGCAAAAAGCCCTGAACCCGAGCAGAAAATATTCCTTTGGCCAGCGATGGACGCGAAAGGTATCGGTGCAGCCACATGTGGGGCAATTGTGAGCTCGTGCCATTGGTGTCCCTTCCTCCGATAAAACTCGATTGGAGTGTTGAATGGAATTCTCAATGGGTCAATTTATCCAGATGCCGGAATCCACCCGTCGTGAGCAGGATGACCGCAAAAATTGAGAAGTTATACGTTGCATGCAAAAGAACTGAGCATGCTAGAGAATGCGTCCGAATGCGTACAAAGCTCAGGACGACGCTTACTCCGTATAGTACTCCCAACACGCCCCAGGCGTGCGCCAGCTGGTCCGCATGCAGCAGCGCGAAGGGGATGCTGGAGAAGATGGCGGAGAACGCCAGTGCCGCTGTGGAGTGCATCGAGCTTCGCTGCCAGCGGTCGATACCCGCCGGCGACCGCTCCAGGGCGAGCCAGTCATACGCCGTTGCGAGCGCGGGAAGGAGGAAGCCGCGAAAGGCAATCTCCTCGGTAAGCGGGGCAAGCAGCACTGCGAAAGCCATCAGAAACCAAGCTGCATGAGGGGTCGTGAGCAGACCGTCAAAAGTGGTCGTCTTGGGAGTAGGAAGCAGCTGCATCGAAGCCTGCGCCACTGCGCTCAGAAGCACTCCGCCGGCGATGATCCAATACCAGTAGCGACGTGCCGCGAGAAAGTTCCAATGGATGCCTTGCAGGAACGAGCGGTCCCACAGATGGGGAAACAGCCATGCCGATACGCCCAGGGTGAGGATGTAGGCCAGCGCTTGCGACGCCAGTCCAAGTCCTGGATGCTGCCCCGCGGATTCGATGCGGCTGTGCGCCAGCGTGAAGACTGCCAGCTCGCAGAGCAGCAAGAAAAGGAAGGCCAGAGAAAAGAACAGCAGCGCATGGCCGATGTGCGGGATGCGGCGTGCGGGCCCGTGGTCCTGCGCTGGGTCGGTATCGTGCTGGATGTCGAGTGCTTTGGGCTCGACCGCTTCGGGTACGGGAAGATTGCTCATAGGACAGAGTTCAGATTACTTCGCTTGCCGCGCAGGCGTCTTGGCGGCCTTCGTTTTCGCGGTCTTTTTCGGTGCGGATTTAGGTGCCGTCGGTTCGGGCTTCTTCTTCGAGGCGGTAGGGACGCCGGTCTTCTTTTCCGGTGCGACGAACTTCGGCTTCGGAGCTTTCTTCTCCAGGTCGGGAAGCGCAATGGGTGGCACATGTCCATTCGACTCCAGCGTGCCCGCGTTCGTGTAGTAGCGCTCGAGGAAATGCCCGGTATGCGACCCCGGGACGTGCGCGACGAGCTCGGGAGGACCTTGCGCAACGATGCGTCCGCCGCCTTCGCCACCCTCCGGACCCATGTCGATCAGGTAGTCGGCATTGCGAATGATGTCCAGGTTGTGCTCAATGATGATCACCGTGTTGCCGAGGTCTGTGAGGCGATGGAGGACTTCGAGCAGCTTGCGCACATCATCAAAGTGCAGGCCGGTCGTCGGTTCGTCGAGCAGGTAGAGTGTGCGGCCAGTCTGACGCTTGGAGAGCTCCCGCGCCAGCTTCATGCGCTGCGCCTCGCCGCCGGAGAGCGTCGTCGCGGACTGCCCGAGGTGGATATAACCCAGGCCTACGTCGACGAGGGTTTGCAGCTTCTGGTTAACCGCCGGAATGTCTTTGAGGACGGGGACGGCGTCTTCGATCGCAAGCTCGAGGAGGTCGGCGATGGAATAGCCGTTGTACTTTACGCTGAGAGTCTCCTGGTTGTAGCGTCGGCCGTTGCATATCTCGCAGAGCACGTATACGTCGGGAAGGAAGTTCATCTCGATGCGCCGTTGCCCCTCGCCCTGGCAGGCTTCGCATCGTCCTCCTTGCACATTGAAGCTGAAGCGTCCAGGCTTGTAACCGCGCTCGCGCGACTCCGGAAGCATCGCGAAAAGATCTCGGATCGACGTGAAGACGCCTGTGTACGTAGCGGGGTTCGAGCGGGGCGTCCGGCCGATAGGGGACTGATCGATCTGGATGACCTTATCGAGTTGGTCCGCCCCGTGGATGGCCTTGTGCGCGCCCGGCTCCTCGCGCGAGCCGTACAGTTCCTTCGCGAGCGAGCGGTACAGGATGTCATTGACGAGCGTGCTCTTGCCGGAGCCGCTAACGCCGGAGACGACAGTCATCACTCCCAGCGGGAAATGGGCTGTGACGTTCTGTAGGTTATGCGAAGTCGCATCCTGCACCGAGAGCCATCGGCCGGTGAGCGGGCGGGGTGCCTTGTCGGGAGTCGGTCGCGTGACGATGTCGATGAGGCCAGCGAGGTATTGTCCGGTGATCGACGCCGGATTCGCCATGATCTCGGCGGGAGTTCCGGAGGCCATGATGTGGCCGCCGTTCTTCCCAGCGCCGGGACCGATGTCGAGCACGTAGTCGGCCTTGCGGATGGTGTCCTCATCGTGTTCAACGACCAGTACCGTGTTGCCAAGGTCGCGCAGATTCTCAAGCGCGGAGATGAGGCGCTGGTTGTCTCGTTGGTGTAGGCCGATAGACGGCTCGTCCAGCACGTAAAGCACGCCGCGCAGCCGCGAACCGATCTGGGTTGCGAGGCGAATGCGCTGACCTTCGCCGCCGGAGAGAGTTGCGGCGCTGCGATCCAGTGATAGATAGCCAAGACCGACGGCGTTCAGGAATTCGAGGCGCTCGATGATCTCGCGCTGCAGGCGATCCGCGATCAAGCGCTCGCGGCCTGCGAAGGCCATGGAACGCGCAGCCAGCAGCGCTCGCTCCAGCGAGAGTGCCGTGAAGTCGGCGATGGAGGCGTCGCGCTTTGCGTCAGGTGCTTCGAGGGGCTCCGTCTCATCGCGCGTCGAAGGCGGATGCAATGCTGCATCGGCCAGGGGAAGCGTGACAGCGAGCGATTCGGGGCGAAGCCTTCGGCCATGGCAGCGAGGGCATTCGGTTGCGGACATGAACTGCATCATGTACTCGCGATAGCCTTCGGACTTGGTGTCCTCCAGCGTGTCGCGCAGCCAGTTGAGAATCCCGTGAAAGCCTGTTCGACCGACCTCGTTCCGAGGTGGACCATACAGCAGGAGCTGCTGCTGATCTTTGGTGAGCGCCGAAAAGGGCTGCTTGAGGTTGATCTTGTACTTCTCCGCAGCGAGCTTGATCAGGCGAAGAAGGTATTGCGACGAAGATCCCGGCCCCATGGCTCCATCGAGCAGTGGCTTGGACCAATCGGAGATAGTCTTTGCCGGATCGAAGTCGTAGATCGACCCAAGTCCGTGGCACTCCGGGCAGGCTCCATAGGTGGAGTTGAAGCTGAAGCTGCGCGGCTCCAGTTTGGCGACGTTGATGCCGCACTCCGGGCACGCCATCGAAGAGCTGAACAAGGTCTCACTCGATTTGCCATTAGGCGTCTGCAGCCCGATGAGCACGAGCCCGTTGGCCAGCAGCAGCGCGTTGGCGACGGCAGCGGACAGGCGGCGTGTATCGAACCCGGCGGTGGGCGTCGCTCCATCCCCCGTGGCTCCGTTCCCAACCGGCTCCGTCGGGTACGGCTTCAGGATGATGCGATCGACAATGGCTTCAAGGGTGTGATTCTTGCGCTTCTCCAGGCGCATACCCTCTTCGACCTCGGTAATCTCGCCGTCGATGCGAATGCGATAACCCTTCTTATCGAGCGCCTCGATCTCCTCACGGAACTCGCCCTTGCGACCGCGAACGATCGGAGCCATGACGGTGATCCGCTCCCCCGGAGAGTCCGCCCGGTTGCGCTCGACGATCTGCGCGACAATCTGCTCAGCGGACTGCCGTGAGATTGGCCGATGGCAGTTCGGACAGTGTGGCTGTCCAACCGACGCATACAGCAGCCGCAGGTAATCGTAGATCTCCGTGATCGTTCCGACGGTCGAACGAGGTGACCGCGACGTCGTCTTCTGCTCAATCGAGATCGCCGGCGAGAGCCCGTCGATGGAGTCAACGTCGGGCCGCTCCATCTGGTCCAGAAACTGGCGAGCGTACGCGGAAAGGGTTTCGACATAGCGCCGCTGCCCCTCGGCATAGATGGTGTCAAATGCCAGCGAGCTCTTTCCGGACCCCGAGAGCCCGGTGACGACGGTCAGGGTGTTGCGCGGGATGGAGACAGAAACGTTCTGCAGGTTATGCTGACGTGCGCCCCTGACGTCGATGTGCGTGAGGTTCTTGCGCGGAGTTTGGGTCGAAGAGGCCAAGTTTCTAGTCTACTAGCTCAGAGCGCCAGGCGGTCATCGACCGCTCCAATGGCGTCTCGAGCGCCGCCTGTCAAGGATGCTTGACATTTGGGCTGGAAGATCCTTAAAACAAGCTGTCCGAACCACGCAAAAGCCACTGATTTGTCACCTGAAACCGCCCTAATTCATACTAAAATTCACCAGCCGCCAGGCGGAAGGAATACCATTAGGCACTAACGTAGTACCGATTCTTAATGGAAGTTTCAGCGGGATCGTCCAAAATAACCTTGGGCTGTGAACCCGACTTGATTCTGTCCGCTCACAGCCGGAGGAGAAGTTTTCGGATGAATTCGTCGATATTGCTGGTGGGGGCCATCTTTGCATGCTTGGCATTTGGTGTGTTGCTGGCCTATGTTATTTGCCATGTGATGTTTAGCATCTTCCGCATGCACGCCGAATCGACTGCACGGCGAAATGCGGTGAGCTTAACCGTGCGCAGTTAGACCGAATACCCTATTGCGGGGGATTTGGGCTCGCGGGGGCCTGATTCGACTGATTCTGTCGCTTAGCCGCATCCAGTCGCTTCGCCTGATCAGCCTGTTCCTGCTGAATCTTTTGATCAAGTTGCCTCTTCTTCTGATCCTGCTGCGCCTGCATCTGCAGGAGCTCCTGCTCGACCATTTCGGGTGTCAGGGGCTTTCCGGAAGTGGCCGCTGTCGGGAGGGCCGAAGTGGGAGAAGGCGTAACTACTTTGCTTTGTGGGGGAGAAGCGGTGGTTGGTAGCGGCGGAGTCTGAGTGGGGATGCCGGATGCGGGGGGTGACTGCGGCGGCACACGATTTGCGTGGTCGATGCTATCGTCATACATCGCGTAGGCGGAAGAGTTCGGGCCGGGTGGTTCGGCGCCGCCAGCACGAGAGGTCAAGATGAGTTCAGGTGGGGTCCCTGGGCTCCCGCCGAGTAAGAGGGTGTTGGCTCCTGTCCCGTCGAGCAGAGTTGCCAATATGGTGGATAGGGGGGCGGGCCCATAGTTTCCGAAGACACGTTGCTCCTGGACGCCTCCGGTAATTTTAAGGCCAGTCACGTGCGAGATCGATCGCAAAATCTGATTCAGGCTGGAATTGTCTGCTCGGACCTGCAGTTGTCCATTGGTATAGATCACCTCAGCGTGGAGTGGTGCGCTGCTGGCGGGGGCTTCGGCTTCGGGAGCAACGGCAGTGACCTGACCGGGCAGAGATGTTGGCTGCGTGGCTGGGAGATTCTGAGCGCACATGCCGATCGCTGCGATGGAGAGGGCCACGAGCCCTTCCGCAAAGCGTAAACTCTTGCGAAGGTAGTGAGTTTGCTGCATCTTCTGGATCGGACGTGTGGGGCGGCAGGACGGTAGCTTCACGGCTCCAGAATACCGTCAAAACGAATCAAGCGGCCTTCCTTTGTGCTTGCCGTCAGGGCGGAACGAGCATTTGCTGGACTCGTAACGCTCGCCTCCGTATGCTGGGCAAGGCAAGTTGGGTTGTTTGGAGTTTGATATTGAGAGACAAAAGGAATGGGGCCGGTCGAAGACGGATGCGAGCAGGAATCCTGATTGGCGCACTGCTGGCGGTTTCGCATTCTGTGATGGGAGCTCAGGCGTGCACAACACAAGCCAGGATGACTTCCGAGATTCGCAATGGGCTCAGCGATGCTGCCCTCAATTTGGCGCAGGCCGTTCAGCAAGGTGACGGATCGAAGGTCCAGGGAATGACCATCGCGGAGTTCTCCGACGCCGCAGCATTCGCCCCGACCATGAGTCTTGTTCGGGCAACGTCTACTCGGCTGGCAAATGATGCCCTGCACGTCACGCAGATCTACGAACTGGATGCGAGCTCGCGGGGGGCTGGTGATGCTTCGGATGCTGATTTTAGCTGTCCATTAATAGGTTCGACGTCAGAGACCGATTTTGCTATTCCGGGTCTGCCTCGAGGGCTGTATGGATTTGCCATGGTGGAAGCGACCGGGGATCATCCTTCGCTGCTCTCCTTTTTGCTGCGTCAGGATGGCGGCGTGTGGAAGCTGGCGGGTTTTTATCCCCGCGCGACGACAGCGGCAGGTCATGACGGGGCTTGGTACTGGAAAAGCGCCCGGACGTATGCCAAGGCCGACGAGCTTTGGCTCGCCTGGATCTTCTATGGAGAAGCGGCGGAGCTGCTGCGGCCCGCGAATTTTGTGACAAGCACCAACCTGGACCGGTTGCTTTCGGAGCGGCGAACGGCGGCACCTCCCGAGTTGATAGGCGGAATCGGTCAAAATAACCCCCTGGTCGTGAAAGCCATGGATTCCAAGGCTGGCATGAGCGAATACCGATTGACCGACCTGTCGGCGGCGGGGTCCGAGGATGACAAAGAACTCAATCTAATTCTCCACTTACAAGTGCAGGACGTGAGTGATCCGGTGATCATAACAGCCCGCAGCAAAGCGGCTGCGCAAGCCGTACTCGATGCACACATGGAGTTGCGGCAGGCGTTTCATGGAGTCTGGGTGTTTGCTGGTCTTCAAGGACATGAGCCGTTGGTGACTGAGGAAACAATCTCCAATATCCCCTAGTATGGTTGTTGTTCTCCCATGCTAGGGCGATCAAAACTCTAGATGATGATGAGGATGGAGTTTTTGGCGTCAGGTGAGCGATATAAGGGCATCTCGGACTGCACCTGGGCAGCGAGAGAGCGCAGTAGTAAGGAAGAAACTTTCGGAGAAGAGTTCATGGCGAGCGTACAGAAGTCCCTGGCACAGGCGATCCGTGATCGGCGGTCGACGCCTAGTTTCGACGGAGAGCCCCTTCCGGCAAGGGATTTGTGGCAGATCCTTGATGCAGGCCTGCACGCCCCTAGTGGCTATAATATGCAGCCGTGGCGCTTCATCGTGGTGCAACATCCCGAGCAGCGGAGACGTCTGCGCGCGGTCAGCTACAACCAGGCAAAGGTGGAGGAGGCTTCGGCGATCATTGTTGCGTGCGGCGACCGCGACGGCTGGCGGCGGGATCTGGAGGAGATGCTGCGGATGGGCCGTGCAGGAGGAATGCCGGAAAGTTACGCTGCCCAGGCAGCGGCGAATGTTCCGGACTATATGTCGGACTTTTCCCGCGAGGAGATGGCAGGCTGGCTGAACAAGCAGGTAACAACCGCGTTGACGACGATGATGTGGATGGCCGAAGTCCTGGGCTATGACACGGCCGTGCTGGAGGGTTTCGAGCAGCGAGGGGTCTGCGAAACCCTGCGTTTACCCATGAGCTATTGGGTCGTCTCGATGCTGGCTGTGGGGCATCTCAAAGGTTCGGACAAGTTCGACGGTGGTCGCTTTGATCCATCCCATACTGTGTTCAGCGAAGAGTATGGAAAGCCACTGAAGTAAGACGATGGAGTCTTCGCGCGAATATCCGCCACGTCCTATTCCCGGGGTGGGGACCGTAACCCTGCGCGAGGTTGAAGGACATCTAGAGATTCTGCTGATTCGTCGAGGATCAGAGCCAATGGCGGGAGGTTGGAGCTTGCCGGGTGGGGCGATCGAACTTGGTGAGACTGTCCGCGAGGCATGTGTTCGCGAGACGCTGGAAGAGACAGGGCTCAGCGTGGAGCCGCTGGCCGAGATAGAGACAGTGGACATCATCGTTCGTGACGCCGGCGGGCGCGTTCAGTATCACTATCTTGTGGTGGACGTCCTATGTCGCGTGGTGGGAGGGGAGTTGCTTTCGGCTAGCGATGCGAGTGAGGTGGTCTGGGCTAAAGTGACGCGGGTGTTAGAGCTTGGGGACTTCGCTTTGACCGCGCGCGCCTGTACAGTGATACATAAGGCTTTGACTATGAATGAGGGCTTTGAATGAAGACGCTGGGGCGGTTGTTGCTGCTGGTTGTAATCGTCGGGTTGGCCTTCGGTGTACTGTTCTACGAACGTCCGCTCTGGGTGTTGCAGCAGGGAACCCACTTCAGCCTGTTTCTGCATCGCGTACAGAGCAACTACGTGATGACGCCAGAGGGCCGAGTGCATTATTACGAGGCTGAATCGCGTATTCCTGGCGGCGGGGTACCTCTGGTGCTGGTGCACGGTCTGGCCGATCGGGATGAGAGTTGGGCTCCCATGCTGGAGCGGTTAAAGCGGTCGGGGTTCCATGTGTATGCACCGGACTTGCTCGGGTATGGGCGGTCTCCGAAGCCCGCAGATAGTGATTACTCGATTTCTACTCAAGAGCAATTCGTTGCGGACTTTATCCAGGCGATTGGACTTCAGAAGCCCAACGTCGGTGGATGGTCCATGGGTGGATGGATCGTCTTGAAGTTGGCGCTCGACCATCCAGACATGGTGAATCGCGTGGTGATCTTTGACAGCGCCGGCATCAATTATCAGGTGGGCGGCGGACGGCAGATCTTTCACCCTACGAGTGAGGCGGAGTTGCAGCATCTCGCCGACCTGCTGGAACCGAACCAAAAGCCGATGCCCGGCTTTGTCGCCAAGGACGCCTTACGCCATCTCGGCGAGGGACAGTGGGTGGTAGATCGCAGCATGGAGTCGATGGAGAGCGGTAAAGACCTTCTGGACACCCGGGTGGGAGGATTAACCGAGCCCTTGCTGATTGTGTGGGGTAGTGACGATCAGCTGCTACCGCTCGCCGTTGGCCAGAAGATTCATCAATTGGTGGGACGATCCGAGCTGGATATTCTGCAGGGTTGTGGACATTTGGCACCGAAAACATGTCCCGACCGGGCTGCCGCAGTCACGGTGGATTTTCTAAACGAGAATCCGCCTCCGTTTGGGGGGACTTATACCCTTAGCAGATCGCGTTAGGGGCGGTTTTCCGGTGTGTCGCCGGCTCCCCAGACATAGGCATCCGGCTGGGGCAGACCCATGTGCTGTAGCACGCGATGCACATAGTTCCGAGCGATGTCTTCTACAGTTTGAGGATGGTTGTAGAACGTAGGAATCACCGGAAAGATGGTCGCGCCTGCCTCCGTAGCAGACGCCATGTTGCGGATCTGGATCAGGTTCAGAGGTGTTTCACGAACGCAAAGGATGAGGCGGCGGCGCTCCTTGAGGCAGACGTCGGCAGCTCGTTCGATGAGGTTTCCTGCCATTCCGTGGGCTATACCTGCGAGCGTTCCCATTGAGCAAGGGAGTACGACCATTGCGTCGACACGATAGGAGCCCGAAGCGACGGCAGCTCCAATATCGTCGTACGCCAGAAGTGTCGTCTTCTCGGACGGCTGACCAAGGAGCCTCTCCACAACCGAATTCCGCGCGCTGAGGCCGGTCTCTTCGGCTAAGACTCGAAGAGCGCTGGGCGAGACAATGAGATGCACGCGGTGCACCTGATGGTCGTGCTCCAGAGCTCGCAGCATTTCGATGGCGAAGATGGAACCGCTGGCGCCCGTTATAGCAAGGACGAGGGTTCTGCTTACCGGATGTGCTGAGCTTTCGGATGGATCCGTTGCGCTGCGCGGAGTGTTGGCAATAGTCATAGGCCTCGATTATCTCGCAAACAGTCCTGGTAGTTTCACTTCGAGGGAGTCAACCCGAAGGCGATGATGGTGGCTCCGAAGAGGCCAGACCGCCGCTCGGCGTCAGAGATCAGGGCATCCTCCTGCGAACGCCAATCCTGGTCCATCTCGCAGCGCGAGACTTCATCGGCCGGCGCATCGACGAAGCACAGTTCACAGACGGTCAGATGGTCCTCTGCATCGCGAATCGGAGGCCCAAACGTTCTGCATTGCGTGGGACGGAACGCGTATAGATCGCAGGTTCCTGTGTCGGGATCGAGCACGGGGCAGAGTTCATCGTTGGCAAAGTCGGCGAAAGCCTCTTCATGTTCTGGCTCAGTGAAGAGCAGACCGGTGGATGGATCTCCTGGGAATTCTCCGTGAAGGCGTGTGCGCGAGTCCGCGGCACGCGTGAGGATTCGTTGGGCGACGGCGGGATCGGCGATTGCGAGCCCTTCGCGCAGTTGCTCCGCGTCGAGTTGCGATATGGCGAAGACGCCCATGCAGCACTGATGACATCCAGACATGCAAGCGAGCCACTTCCCCGAGCGCTCGGCTGCGGAAGCGAGTGCGGCGTCGAGAATAGGAAAGAGGTCGTTCATCGGGCTATACCGGAGTGGCTATCCTTCTGCGAGCACGCGCTCAAAGACCTGGTCGATGTTGGTGAGTTGTCGGCGCACGTCGAAGGCTGCTGCGATTTGTTCGGGAGACATCCGTTGATGGATCTCCGGGTCTGATTCGATGAGGGTGCGGAAGTTGAGGTCATTGGTCCAGGCGTTCATGGCATGGCCCTGGACCAGGCGGTAAGCGTCCTCGCGACTCATGCCGGCGGCTGCGAGATCAATCAGCAACTGGCCGCTGAAGACGAGTCCATTGGTCGATTCGAGATTCTTCAACATGCGTGCGGGGTAGACCAAGAGACGCTCGATCAAAGTGGCGGCTCGATCCAAGAGGTAGTCTGCAAGGATGGTCGTGTCGGGAAGGATGATGCGCTCGGCGGAGGAGTGGGATATGTCGCGCTCATGCCAGAGGGCGACGTTCTCAAGGGCTACCTGGGCGTTCCCTCGCATGACGCGGGCAAGGCCGCAGATGTTCTCAGAGGTAATTGGATTTCGCTTGTGGGGCATGGCGCTTGAACCTTTTTGGCCCACAGAGAAAAACTCCTCGGCTTCGCGGACTTCGGTTCGCTGCAGGTGGCGGATCTCCAGGACGATTTTGTCGAGTGTAGAGCCGAGGACGGCAAGTGTGGCGATGTAGGCTGCATGTCGGTCGCGCTGCAGTACCTGGGTAGAGATCAGGGCGGGCTGCAAGCCCAGTTCTGCCAGGATCGCAGCCTCGTGCTCTGGCTTGAGCTTGCCGAAGGCGCCTACCGCGCCGGAGATCTTGCCTACCCGCATGTCTTCGGCAGCCGCGTCGAATCGCTTGAGATTGCGACCCATTTCCGCATACCAGTTAAGCAGTTTCATACCGAAGGTGGTGGGTTCGGCATGTACGCCGTGGGTCCGTCCGATGATCGGGGTGTGCTGGAATTCCACAGCTCTCTTGCGCAGAACGTCGCGAAAACGGACAATACCCTCACGAATCAATGCAGATGCCTGCACGAAGGCTAACCCTTGCGCCGTGTCGACGACATCGGTGGAGGTGAGGCCATAGTGCAGCCAGCGAGAGTCTTCGCCAACCGACTCCGCGACGGCGGTCGTGAAGGCCAGGACATCGTGGCGAGTTTCGGCCTCGATCTCGTGGATGCGTTCGATCGTGAAGGAGGCGCGTTGTTGCAGTGACTCAACAGCGGAGGAAGGGACAATTCCTGCGCGGGCCAGAGCTGTAGTTGCCGCAATCTCCACCCGGAGCCAATTTTCATACTTACGTTGTTCGGACCAGATGGCGGCCATTGCTGGCCGGGTATAACGGGCAATCATATGCAAGCTCCGGAAAGACTGTTAGAACATTGAGAGTTGGTGGTCGCCGAGAAGTATTTATCTGCGGACCAGCTTTAGTGTACCCAGTTGTTTGCAGCATCAGCGTGCCAGGAACTATCGTTTTGCGATATAATGTGGAGAGTGCCTATGCAGGACCTACTTGAAGTGAGTGAAGCCCAATCCAAGCTGAAGAGCCTGGCGGAATTTCGATTTCAGATGCGGCAGTTTCTTAGTTTTAGCGAGAGCGCATCGGAAAGATGCGGAATCGCTGCGCAGCAATATCAGCTGATGCAGGTGATCGCAGCTATTCCGGAAGGACAGCACGCATCGATCACATATCTGGCGGAACGGATGATCCTGCGGCACAATAGCACGGTCGAATTAGTGGATCGGGCCGAGCGAGCTGGGCTGGTCCGCAGAGAAAGCGATCCGAAGGATATGCGGCGTTCCTTGGTGCTGCTGACGACGCAAGGCCGAGACATTCTGGAACGGCTTGTAGCGGAACATCTACGCGAACTTTCGCCGCTTTGCGAGCATCTTATCAAGGCATTGCGCGATCTCCAGGGCGCAGTCGAACACCCGGCGCCATAGGAGCAAGAGACGTTGAAGACCACCGAACCCGCCGCTGCGCTGCGTGACTATACTGCGAACAGCCGGATTTTATACACAAGTTCGTTGGCGGCGGGGCTGGGGGCGATAAGCGCGGTTCTGGCCTGGGTGCTGTTGGAGATGATTTCGCTGTGTACGAATCTCTTCTACTTCCAAAGATGGAGTTTTGTTGACCGAGATCCCTGGCAGGCGGGGCGGCATTGGTGGTTGATCCTGATGCCGGTGCTGGGGGGGCTGATTGTTGGCATCATCGCGCGGTATCTCTCGCCTCGTGTCCGCGGGCATGGTATGCCGGAAGCCGTTGAGACGATCGTATTCAATGGGGGGAGAGTACAGCCCCGCGTAGCCATATTGAAGCCGATCGCAACTGCTATCTCCATTGGTTCCGGCGGCCCGTTCGGGGCGGAAGGTCCGGTGATCATCACGGGCGGGGCGGTGGGTAGTGTCCTTGGCCAGCTCCTGCCGATGACTAGCTCTGAACGCACCGTGTTGATGGTTGCGGGTGCCTCGGCCGGCATGGCAGCGACGTTCAATTGCCCAATGTCTGCCACCCTGCTGGCAGTCGAAATTCTGCTCTTCGAGTGGAAGCCGCGTTCGCTGGTACCGGTTGCGATTGCCTGCGTAACGGCTGGTGCAGTTCGCCGATTACTCCTGGGGCCGGATAGCGTACTGCAAATGGTTCCCACCGGTGCGCCCATTTATCACTCGGCCATGCTGGGCGCGCTCGTTCTGGGAATCATCGCGGCGTTTGCGGCGGCGGGGCTCAGCAAGTCCGTACATTTCTTCGAGAAGATGTTCGAGCACCTGCCGATCCATTGGATGTGGTGGCCTGCGATTGGCGGCCTCGTGGTAGGACTTTGCGGGTACATCTTTCCCGAGTCGCTGGGCGTTGGCTACAGCGTCATTCAACAGCTGATCTCCGGCGATTCAACGTGGAAGCTGCTCGCCGGAATTCTCATCATCAAGAGCTTGAGCTGGGCTTTCTCTTTAGGGTCGAATACTGCTGGCGGCATCCTTGCTCCCTTGCTGATGATCGGCGGCGCTCTAGGCGCGGCGCTGGGCCATCTGATGCCGATCATGAGTACTGGAGCATGGGTATTGGTCGGGATGTGCGCCGTGCTGTCTGCTGCGATTGGCGCGCCCCTCACCTCAGCGATGCTTGCATTGGAGCTTACGCATAACGGCGGCCTGATGCTCCCCGTGTTGTTGTCCTGCGTGGCGGCTTATGCTGTGAGTGTTCTCGTGATGCCGCGTTCGATGCTCACGGAGAATCTCAGTCGCAGAGGGCTTCATCTGAGCCGAGAGTTTGGAGCAGATCCTCTTGAAGCCATCCTGGTATCACAGGCGATGCATACCAGCGTCTTTGCACTTCCTGAGAATGCAACGCGCAAGGACGCTGCTGACTGGCTGCAGAAGATGGAAGAACGTGGAAGTGAGGCCTGGTCTCACTGGCAGCGCATCTTCCCGCTGGTGGATAGCGAGGGGCGCATGACGGGTACTCTTACGCGCTCGCAGCTGATCGCGGCAGCGCGAAAGGAAGATCTTTCAATACCTTTAGCGGTGGATGCGAATCGCGATCCAAAGACGGTCTCGCCAGTCAGCACCTTGCGTGCGTGTGCGATGTCGATGGCGGAGTCGAAGCTGACGTCGTATCCGGTGGTCAGCGCGGACGGCAAACTGCTTGGAGTAATGACGATCAGCGATCTGCTGAAGGGACGAAGCGAGGAAGCTCATCGCGAGAGCGACCGCGAACGAGTTCTTCGGCTCCGGTGGCCATTTAGCCCAACCAATGCGGCCAAGAGTTCGGTCATTCATACTGAACCGATCGTTCCTTCGCCGGTTGGGCTGGACGAATCCGAGTAGGCCAGTGGGTGGCGTCGGGAGTTTCTTAGGGTTGGGCTATACCGAATAACTCCGCCATCTCGTCGTGGAGAAAGCCTTGACCGGGCCTGTAAGGCTGGATCCATCTTCCATCGAGAACGAACTGTGGGATCGCCCGCTTGCCGGTATTGGCAATTACCTGCGCTGCGGCGCCGGGAGTGGTCTCGATGTTGATCTCGGTATACGGGATAGCGTGCTGGTTGAGAAAGCGCTTGGCCTCGCGGCAATCGCGGCACCAGTCGGCTGAATAGACAAGAAGCTCCATGGCCCTATTGTCGCTGATTCATCGCTGCCGGGGAAGGGTATACTGTTGTTGTTCGGGCCTCATCCGCGTACCAGAGCGGAGCGGCACTGGAGAGAATCATGAGCCTTACGCAACTCCGTGACAACGGAGGAAGCTTGCCTGTCCGCCCTGTGACGGCGCAAACCCTTCTTGAGATGAAACATGCTGGCCTTGCGATTACGGCATTGACAGCCTACGACTACCCTACAGCTCGCCTGGTTGACCAAGCCGGCATCGATCTCATCCTGATCGGTGATTCGGTCGGTATGACAGTGCTTGGTTATGAGAGCACCTTGCCGGTAACCATGGAGGAGATGCTGCACCATACTCGCGCCGTGGCTCGTGGGGTGAAGCGAGCCTTTCTGGTTGCGGACATGCCCTTCGGTTCATATCACTCGTCTTGTGATGAGGCGCTTCGGAATGCCACGCGATTCATCAAGGAGTCGGGCGCACACGCGGTCAAGATCGAAGGTGGAGAGCGTCGGGCCGGGCTTGTTCGCCGAATGACTGACGCCGAGATCTCCGTTGTTGCCCATGTTGGCCTCACGCCACAGTCGATTCATCGTATGTCTGGCTATCACGTTCAAGCTCGATCAGTGGAGGCCATCGAGAGTCTTTATGCCGACGCGGCCGCTCTGCAGGACGCCGGTGCGGTGGCGATCGTTCTGGAAGGAATTCCACGCGAAGTCGCTGCAGAAGTTACGAGCCGATGTACCATCCCTACCATCGGCATCGGGGCTGGGCCAGACTGTGATGGTCAGATTCTGGTGTTCCATGATCTGTTCAATCTGACGTTCTCATCGCCTGCAAAGTTCGTGCGTCGCTACGCGGACGCAGCTGGCTTTTTTGCGAACGCTCTCGATCAATATCGCTCGGACGTATCTACGCATACGTTTCCATCCGACGCTGAGAGTTATCACCTTTCCCGCGAAGTGGCCGCTCAGCTTGAGACACACAATGATCAAACTGAGACACTCTCGCAAAGCTCACTTGTGGCCGTTGCAGGTAAGGCATAAGTATGCAAATCGTTACGACTGTTCGCGAAACTCAACAGGCCTGTCGAAATCTCAAGCGCAGGGGAACATTGGGCCTGGTTCCGACCATGGGCGCTTTGCACGATGGCCACCTCTCACTTGTACGTCGAGCCCAAGAAGAGTGCGACGCCATCGTCGCGACCATCTTCGTAAATCCTACGCAATTTTTAGCAGGCGAAGATTACGAGACATACCCACGTACGTTCCACGAAGACTGCGCTAAGTTAGAAGCTGCCGGCGTTGACCTGCTATTTGCACCTGAAGCGGGCGAGATGTATCTGCCGGGTTCAACTACCGTTGTTGAAGTTGCTGACGTAGGGAACCGGCTGGACGGTGCTTCGCGTCCCGGACACTTTCGCGGGGTTGCGACGGTCGTCGCTAAGCTTTTCCATATCGTCGGACCGGATCGCGGGTACTTTGGTCAGAAAGACGCGGCACAGATTGCGGTACTGCGCGCGATGATCCGTGATCTCAACTTCCCGGTAGAGCTGGTTGCCTGTCCAATTGTTCGTGAGCAAGATGGGCTTGCGATGAGTTCGCGCAATCGCAATTTAACCTCCGAAGATCGTCGTCGAGCACTGATTCTGCATCGGGCGCTGCAGGCAGTTTCTGAACTTCTGGAGGCCGGGGAGATCCGCTCGAACATCTTAGAGCATGCCTTGTTGGAAGTATTTGCAACGGATGAGAGGGTTCGACTGGACTACGCTGTAATCGTCGATCCGGACACGCTGCTTCCTGTTGCCGATACGGCGCGGAGAGCGCTGATCGCCGTTGCCGCATGGGTTGGATCGACGCGCCTGATCGACAATCTCCTTACGGAGAATTTGCCTATCGAGAATCTTTACGTTGGCCAGCGCTGTCTGGAGGAGATACATGGCTGATACATGCAATGTCTTGCTCGGCGTCTGCGGGGGCATCGCCGCCTACAAGTCGGCGGAACTGGTTCGCGAACTGCAGCGTCATGGAGCAACTGTGCGCGTGATCATGACGCGTTCCGCTCAGGAGTTTATACAGCCTCTGACCTTTGCTTCGCTCACCGGACACAAGGTTTTCAGCAGTCTGTGGGATTCGCCGGCGGACGCATCGATCATTGAACACATTGCCCAGGCGCAGTGGGCGGACATCCTTGCGATTGCTCCGGCAACGGCAAATACCCTTGCGAAGCTGTCCCACGGTATCGCAGACGATTTTCTTTCGGCGAGTTATCTCGCGACTGAAGCGAAGGTGGTTCTGGCGCCGGCTATGAACGTCAATATGTGGAATCATCCTGCTACGCGCTCGAACGTATCGGCGCTGAGGCAGCGTGGTCATCGGATGATCGAACCGGGAAGTGGTTACCTCGCGTGCGGGATGACTGGCGATGGGCGCCTCGCAGATATTGAAACAATCGTGCGTGAGGTATTCGAGCAGGTCAATCGGCGCCGCGATCTGGTCGGTGAAACTGTTCTGATTACAGCTGGGGGTACGCGTGAGCCCATCGACCCGGTTCGGTTTCTGGGTAACCGCTCCAGTGGGCGTATGGGATATGCGTTGGCGGTGGATGCCCAAGAGCGGGGAGCCCATGTCATCCTCGTCTCGGCTCCGACCGCGCTTGCACCGCCTCCGGGTTGCGAATTCCTACCCGTCGAGACAGCATCAGACATGCAGGCGGCTGTGCTGCGGCGTCTTCCGGAGGCTACGATCGTCATCAAGGCGGCTGCAGTGGCGGACTTCCATGTGCGCCACGTGTCGAGAGGCAAGCTGCACCGTGATGCTTCCCGAACGCTCGAATTGGAGCCAACCGAAGACATCACTCGAAGCGTTGTCGAGCACAGGAGTCCTGGAACGCTGGTCATTGCGTTTGCGGCTGAGATGGGATTGGACGTTGTCCGGGCTCGCGAGAAACTGATTCGCAAGGGGGCCGACGCGATTATTCTGAACGACATCAGTCGGTCCGGTACCGGATTCGACTCCGACCGTAACGCCGCCGTCTTTCTTACACGTGACTCCCAGGTGAACTTAGGAGAGTGTTTCAAGAGCGAGATGGCAACGAGGATTCTTGACCAAGCATTCTCGTTGCGCTCGGCTAATTCGGAGCGGCAAGGCATGGTCGCTCTCTGCTGATATCTCACTGCTCGTGATAGTTGCGAATGAGGCCGCCATCGATGAAGTAGGTGCTTCCAGTGACATAAGCTCCATCGTCGGACGCAAGGAACGCCGCCACACCCGCAACTTCGTTGGGTTCGCCAAGGCGGCCAAGAGGAATACTCGCGAGAAGGGCATTGAGCTTTGGTTTGTCCGCCAACAGAGACTTGTTGATTGGGGTATTGATCGCTCCCGGCGCAATGTTATTCACCGTGATTCCTGCTGGACCGAGTTCCACCGCTAAGTCTCGCATCAACATGCGCATTGCACCTTTGCTCGCGCAGTATGTTGAGAAATGGGGGAACACCATGTCTTCGTGAACCGAAGAGATGTTAATCACCCGACCAGGCTTCTTCGCGGCGATGAGCTTTCGCACGAATGCTTGCGTCAGGAAAAATGCACCTTTCAGATTCACACCGAGCACGGCGTCGTATTCCGCTTCGGTGACGTCGACAAAATCTGCAGATTTCTCAATCCCTGCGTTATTTACAAGGATGTCGCATGATCCAAGTTCACTCCACGCGGTTTCAATCAACCGGTTGCAGTCTGCGACTACCGATACATCAGCCTGCACCAGTACCGCTTTGCCTCCGGCTGTCTTGATCTTTGCAAGCGTCTCATCGGCTTCTTCGACATGGTCGACATAATCAATGACGCAATGCGCGCCTTCGAGCGCGAGCCGCTCCGCGATCGCTTGTCCGATCCCAGAACCTGACCCAGTAACTACCGCGACTTTTCCCTCTAAACCCCTCGGCATCCGATCTCCTTTTTCTATGATGATTTGGTTTTTGGTGACTTCGAAGCCGCTTCAGTTTTCTGTTTCGAGATGATGCTCGAGAGCATCGTCTTGGCCTTTTGCAACGCAGCCAGTCGCTCTTCCGTTAAATTTTTGCCGGCGCGATTGATATAGAAATTGAGCATGCGCATCCCTGACGCAGGGCCCTTCGGAGAGACCCTCTTGCTTGCAAGGGCGCGGGCAATGGAACGAGGGCCCTTTGCAAACAATCCTTGTTCCGGATGAGTGGAGTCGGTATCAACTTTCGCAGACCAGCGTTGAGACGGAGGAGTTTTGTGAGCCGATGCAGCTTTCTTCTTTGATCGCTTCAGGGCTGTTTTCTTCGGTGGCATAGAAGGCAGATCCCCCCAGTAAAGTCTGATGCAAACCGAGCTTATCAGGATCTTTTGGATCGGAAAAAGTCTGTCAACATACCCCCGCATTCCTCTGCGAAGACTCCCTGCACCAGTTCGACCCGGTGATTGAGTGCTGGATGATTCATCACAGAGAGCACGGACCCGCAGGCGCCCGCCTTGGGATCGGCGGCGGCATAGACCAGTCGGGAAATGCGCGCATGCAGGATGGCGCCAGCGCACATAGAACATGGTTCGAGCGTGGAATAAAGAGTGCAACCCAGAAGTCGATAATTCCCCAGGAATATTCCAGCCGACCTAAGCGCAACGATCTCTGCATGGGCAGTGGGATCCGACGTACGCACCACACGATTATCCCCGCGAGCGATGACCTCGCCGGAGGCCGAAACGATGATCGCGCCCACTGGCACCTCGCCGGCTGCCTCAGATGCGCGCGCTTGTGCCATAGCTTCCAGCATCCAATGCTGATCAATCGAAAGAAAATCAGTGGCCATCAAGACTAGTTGTACTACTTTGCGGGGGGCTTCGCGGCCGGTTGCATAGTGTGAACGTCCTTAAGATAGGCGGCGGAAAGAGTTCTCTTCTGTCTAGCTAATGGCAGCAGAGTCGGATAAAACTGGATAAAGGTAGTGTCCACGGCTGCATGCGCTTCATGGCAGCTATAGCAGTTAGCGGGGCGAGGAATCAGTTTCGCCACGCTTCCACCATCGCTTAGGTCGTAGAAGCTCCAGATTCCATGATCCTTCACATGAATCTCCGTCCCTGTCACTTCTGTACTCTGCGTATGACCACGCTGGTTGATCGAAATCGGGTTCTCAGCTGCACGGACCTCCAACACGAGCATGGTTTTATCGGGCCATGTTCCATTCTGGAGGAAACTGCGATAAGCCGATGGATTGGCAAAGACATTGTCAAACATGGAGTGGCCAGAAGGAGAGGTTCCACCCGTATAGGACATATCGATGCCGGAGGTTAAATATATCCACTCGCGGTAGTTGGATGGGGCTACCAGATTCCCATCGCGTGTATAGCCTGGCACTTCGCTGATCGACGCAGATGGCGTCTGAGCCCCGGCAATTACGGTGAGGAGAAGGACGCTCGCGGTGAACACGGTTCGTTTGGTCATGATTATTCCATGCGCTGTCTGAATCAAGGGTGCACGAATAACTTTACAGATTGTCTTTGAACGAGCGAACCTGGGGCGTTGCTCCGGGCCCAAAGAATCGCTCGATCTGTTCTGCGAGCTCGAGGAGCGCACTATGTCGTTCCTTCATGGCCGCTTCGTCCAACGTGAAGCTTTTCCGCCAAATGGATTCGATGATGGGCAACGTCGTCATCACACGCAACTCCGAGGTTTGGAGGTGTTCAATGGCCTTCAGAATTGCATCTGCTTCTGGTTCGTATTCATCCGGATGCGCGCCCGCGGCGAGATAGCCTTCGGGATCTGCGGCTCGGACCAATTCGCGAATCGAGTCGATATCAGGCGGAGGTGGCCAGGGCTTGGTTCCCAAACTAGCCATCAGGCAGGCTCTTGTTGTGACATACAGTGCAGAGCTCCTAGCCCCCAGATGAAGTCCGTGCAGTGGATGCCCGTCACCGTGCGCTCGGGAAAGCATTCGGCCAGCGTATTCAGTGCAATGCGGTCGTTTGGGTCGTTGAACGTTGGCACGAGCACCAAGTCATTCGCGATATAAAAATTCGCATAGCTCGCGGGTAGCCGTTGTCCTTCGAACACCACGGGCGCCGGCATGGGCAGTGTTTTTACAGTGAATGGCCGGCCTTTCAGGTTGCGCGCTTCGCGTAAACGTTCGAGGTTCTCCGCCAAGGGTAAGTGGTTTTCGTCCTTGGTGTTCGGTTCGACTGCTGTCAAGATGGTGTTGACTCCGACAAACCTTGAGATGTCGTCAACGTGGCCGTGGGTGTCGTCGCCAGCACATCCGCGATTGAGCCAGATTACTTTTTCGATGCCTAAATATTCGGCGAACGCTTGCTCCAACTGCTCGCGACCAACACCCGGATTGCGCTGCTGTACATCGCTCAGCAGACATTCCTCGGTGGTCAGTAAAATTCCTTCGCCGTTCGTGTCGATCGAGCCACCTTCGAGGACGAGGCGTTTCGTCTTGCCGTCCGATTGCGTAACAGTCGGTTCGAAACTCTTCATTCCGTAAAGCTTTGCGACTTGTTTAGGAATCAGGTCATCATTACGCCAATTGTCATACTTTGCCCAGGCGTTGAACTTCCAGTTGGTGATGGCAACCGTGTCTCCATTTTTTACGAAGATCGGTCCGGAATCGCGCAGCCACACACGGTCGGTTCGCCAGCAGTGAAAGTGCAACCGAGCCGCGTTCGCACCCTGTCTTCTTAACATGTTGAGCGCGCGCCGTTGGTCGCTCTCATCGTTCACGAGGATATGCACATCCTCCACCTGCGAAAGATGTCGAACAATCTCGCAATAGACCCACGGAATCGGTTGGAATTTATTTGGCCAATCCTCTGGATTGTGCGGCCATGCGATCCATGTCGCGGCGTGGGGCGACCACTCCGCAGGCATTCGATAGGAGCCTTCAGCGTTCATCGCGTTCCTTGTCATTTGCTGGTCGTATAGAAGGTGTAGGTCGCCTGGTAGGGAACACGCACCTCGTTGTTCTGATGCTCCGCATCGCAAGCCATTGTGGGTACGCCCGCCTGGGTGTCCGATCGGCGCACCAATGTGACATCCGCCAACATGCCTGTGGAAGAGCCAGTGGAGTGAGTCTCCAGGAGCAGCCATGGAACGTTGATAGGGTCATTGGAGGGATGTTTTTGCAGGACCTTTCCTGTAATCGAACTGCCATCGCTCCACGTCCAGGTCGGCCCGAGGCTATGGGTTCCCACGGCCTGACGAGTTGTCGGATCGAAGAGCTTAGCGACAGGCATTTCGAGCGTCCACTGATACGTGCCATCCTGCGGCGAGCATCGGTACACCTGGACACCAAGTCCAACCGCGGTAATTTTCAGGTGGGCGTCCGCCGGCGGAAGCGTTGGATCTGTCGCCTGTAACAGGCCAGCCATAGCAAGGATTGCAAAAGTGCGGAGCATCGTCAGCCTACCCTTTCTGCCTCAAGATTAGTCCAGGAATCGACTTGTAATTCCGCCATAGGCATCGATTCGACGGTCGCGTAAGAACGGCCAATGTTGTCGGGTGACCTCAACCTCGTTCGCATCGAGATCCGCGTACAGAATCTCCTCGCGGTCGTGGGAGGCCTTGGCAAGGATTCGACCGAATGGGTCGGCGATGAAGCTTCCACCCCAGAACTCGATTCCGTCTGCTGCCGTATGATCGCCGGGCCCACGCATCATGTTGCCATTATGTTCTACGTCTCCATGCTCGTGGCCCACTCGATTCACTGCGCACACGAACACGCCGTTTGCGATGGCGTGGGAACGCTGGATGGTCTGCCAAGCATCATATTGCCGTTCACCAAACTCCTGCTTTTCGCTAGGATGCCAGCCGATGGCGGTAGGGAAGAAGAGTGTCTCTGCGCCCTTCAGCGCCGTCACGCGGGCACCCTCTGGATACCATTGGTCCCAGCAGATCAGGGTCCCAATCGGGCCTGCAGAGGTGTTCTGCGTCATGAACCCGAGGTCTCCCGGCGTAAAGTAAAACTTCTCGTAGTAGAGCGGGTCATCTGGAATATGCATCTTGCGATAGATCGCTGCGATATTGTCTGGGGCGGTCGAAGCGTGGTCCAGTATCGCGGCAGTGTTGTGGTAAAGGCCAGGCGCGCGGCGCTCAAACAGGCTTGCTACCAGCACCAGTTTGTACTCGCGGACGGCCTCGCTGAGAGCGGATGTCGACGGTCCCGGGATGGATTCCGCTGTCGAGAAAAGTGCGTGATCCTCGCGTTGGCAAAAATACTGGGCGCGGAATAGTTCTGGCAGGCACACGAGCTTGGCGCCATTCTTTCCGGCTTCGCGCACCTGCGCTATTGCCTTTGTGAGGTTCGCCTCGGTTGAGGCTTCACAGGACATTTGAATGAGCGCAACGCGCGTAGTTGCCATAAGATCCTTACTCCTCAGAGACGTTTTCAGCCAAGTAAAAGGCGCTGGAATCAGCCAGCGCCGCCTCACCTACACTATTTTATCTGCGATTCAACACCTGCGCGCACCATGCCCCTCTTCACAGCGGGAGTTCCTTCCATGAAGGGCATTTGCGGCTTCAAAAGCCGTACAACTCTGCAACGGTGGCTGAAAAATGTCGCCTGCCGCGGGTTGCGAGTGCTAGGACAGATCGCGGATGCCCAGCTTCGGTGCGGGTTTTGCGGACAGCTAAAGCTTTCGGGCCTTTATGATTTTTTAATGTCGGGTTCTGCTAATTTAAAGTTAAGACAGAAGTCCATCGCGCGAAGTCCCAGTCTGACCCGGAGATGTCATTTTTCGTTTTAAAGCGCCACTAACATAAGCCACGGCAGCTAGCTGCCAATGAAGGAGTGCCATGTCGACCGAATTTCGTAACTTTCTGGAGTTGTCGTACGAAGAGCTGGAAGAGTTGAATCTCAGGGCAAAGGAGCAGCGCAGGAACCGTGTGGCCGCCGATGTCCTCCAGGAAGAACGACTAAAGTACCTGGCGGACACGCCGGGGATAAAGGCCGTCACGGTTCTTTTTTCCGATCTTGAAGGTCGCCTCCACATGCTCGACTACGATAAGAAATTTCTGGTCAAGAGCTATGACAATCTGACGTTTGACGGCTCGTCGATTCGTGGTTTTACCGCGCAGCGCGAGAGCGATCTGCGCCTGGCCTTGGATTGGAGCGCCTTCTATTGGGTCCCAGCCGACGTCTTTGGCTCTGGCAAGGTTCTGGTGTTCGGCGAAGTCATTGATAAGAATGGCACACACTATTCCGGCGATATACGTGGGGTTCTGAAAGATTTCGCTGGTCAGCAGTTCGAGAAGAACGGCTACACGCTCAATGCCGCCAACGAGATTGAAGGTTTCCTGTTCGACGGGATTGATGCTGAGCGGAGTTTCCACCACACTGGCACGTTCGAGTATGTCAACCAAGGTGGCTACTATCATTCGCTTCCGGGTGATCCGCTCCGCGAGTTTATTGATACCGCTGCCGAGGTGCAGCGTGCTTTGGGGTTCGAAAACGAAAAGGACCATCCGGAAGTTGCTCCTTCGCAATTTGAGATCAATTATTCGTATGGGGACGTGGTCGCGGCCGCCGATCAAATTCAGCTTTACAAGCTGATTTGCCGCCAGATCGCGAATCAGATGGGAATGACAGCGAGTTTCTTGCCAAAGCCGGTGACGGGCGTCAACGGTTCGGGCATGCACACCAATGTGTCCATCTCGAAGGGCGGAAAGAATCTTTTCTGGGATCCGAGCGGCGAAGAGAAGACCTCCAAACTGGGCTGGAGCTTTGTGGACAAGATCCTTACCCATGGCAACGATATCTGTCTCTTGCTTAATGCCAGCGTGAATGCTTATCGCCGCCTCGATCCCCACTTTGAGGCGCCTAACCAGATCAAGGCTTCTGCTGTAGATCGCGGTTCTATGATCAGAATTCCTATCGGAAACTCGAAATCGGCGCGCGTCGAGGTTCGGTCCGTCGGCCCGGATGCCAATCCATACCTGGTGCTTTACTCGGTCTTCAAGACCGGTCTACAGGGCCAGACATCCAAGATCAAGAACCTTCGTCAGGCCGAGCGGTACCTTCCCGATAACATTTACACAGCTCTGGAGAACTTCCGTGGGGCAACCTGGATCGATGAATTACTTGGTGCGGACGTGAAAGAGCGGTATGCAGAGCTCAAGCAGGCGTCGGCAGATCGTTGTCCGCGGCTCCTCGGTACCATTGTCAAAGCCAGCGAGGTGCAGTTTCATCACGATGTTTATAACCAGCTTCTCTGGGGCCAGTTCTAGTTTCGAGAGGTAAGGCGCACCGGGAGAATTCTGGTGCGCCTTTTCATTTGTTCCCGGTCCCGCTACGTGGGTCGATTAGCGGACTGCGCCCTGGCTAAACGTCAGTAACGCGGAATATGATCGTTCTGCTAATCGCCCACTGGGCGCACGTAGTGATGGAAGCAATCAAGGAGAGCAGTACATATGCGTAAGAAAGTAACAATTGTCGGTGCAGGAAATGTCGGCGCCACAGCCGCCCATTGGATCGCGGCCAAAGAACTTGCAGACGTGGTCCTGATCGACGTAATTGAAGGCGTTCCGCAGGGCAAGGCACTAGATCTTCTTGAATCTATGCCGATCGAAAAGCGAGACGTATCAGTATTGGGCACGAATGACTATGCTGACACCGCAAACTCTGACATTGTGGTGATTACCGCAGGAATCGCTCGCAAGCCGGGTATGAGCCGCGACGATCTTTTGAATACGAATTTTGGCATCATGAATGACGTGGTGGGCAAGGCCGTCGCAGCGAGTCCCAATGCGATCTTGATCATCGTTTCCAACCCGCTCGATGCCATGGCCCAGACGGCCTTCAAAAAGGCCGGTCTTCCAAGGGAGCGGGTTATCGGTATGGCCGGAGTGCTGGATTCTGCGCGCTTTCGTACCTTTATCGCCGAAGAGCTAAACGTATCCGTTGAGAACGTCACCGCGTTTGTACTTGGGGGGCATGGCGACACGATGGTTCCGCTCTCGAGGTATTCCACCGTCGCCGGTATTCCTATCACTGAACTCATTGAGCCAGCGAAGCTCAAAGCCCTTGAGGAGCGCACGGCCAATGGAGGAGCCGAGATTGTCAAACATCTCAAGACCGGATCAGCCTACTACGCGCCATCGGCTGCAGCGACTGAGATGGTGGAAGCTATCCTTAAAGACAAGAAGAAGATTCTTCCATGCGCCGCCTACCTTCAGGGAGAGTATGGAATCAGCGGTCTGTATGTAGGCGTTCCATGCAAACTCGGAGCGAAAGGGCTTGAGCAAATCATCGAGATCAAGCTCACTCCTGAAGAGCAGGAAGCTCTTAACAAGAGTGCCGCCGCTGTAAAGGAACTTTGTACCGTCATCGGTGTAGTGTAGTTTGGTCGTGCGCTTGAACGTCGAAAGGCCCGTTCACAACGGGCCTTTCGACGTTTTCGTCGTTCGATTGATAAGTTTAGCTGCGAGTAATGGTCACGCTCTCCAGAATGATGGGAGTCTTCGGTTGATCCATGGCACCGCGAGGAGCGCGGCTGATCTTCTCCACCACGTCGTAACCTTCGGTCACTTCGCCGAAGATAGTGTGCTTTCCCGTGAGCCAGCTCGTGTCGGTGACCGTGATGAAAAACTGGCTACCATTGGTGTTTGGTCCGGCATTTGCCATGGCTAGCTTTCCAGGCTTCTTGAAGTCATGCGGACTGCCTTTGGTCTCGTCCGCGAACTTATACCCTGGACCTCCCATGCCCGATCCCTCAGGATCACCACCCTGGATCATGAAGTCCGGAATGACGCGATGGAAGATCGTGCCATCGTAAAGCTTGGCGCCCTTCTTGGACCGCGAGCTCCATTCCTTGGTGCCCTCAGCCAGACCTATAAAGTTGGCCACCGTTTCCGGCGCATCTGCTTCAAAAAGTTTACAAACGATCGTACCTTCAGAGGTCTTGAAGGTTGCGGTAGTCGGCATTTAATCTCCTTTTTCTCATTACATCGATATACGGGTTGGATGCGGAATGGTGTTGGTGTAGCGACGTCAGGTTGGACGGATGTCCGAATCTCACGAATGATCGCCATAGTGAAGCTCAAATGGGTGATCGTCTGTCCGCGACTTACTCATGCGGCCGTTCTTTAAGTCTCTCACTCTCTGCGCTTGCGGGGGGATTCGATGCGCTGGCAGTTGGCCCCGGCGGCGACGGTGGGATCGGCTGGCCCACCGGAACAACCAACACCTTGTTGATCACCACGGGCGTCAGGGGCTTATCCTGCGCATTGCGATCGACCAGGGCGATCCCTTTCACCATAAGAACGGTGTGTGGATCGCACTGCCCAAAGATCGTATATTTTCCATCCAGGGCAGAGTTCTCAGCCTCCGTTATGAAAAATTGGCTTCCATCGGTGCCCGGGCCGGAGTTCGCCATCGCCAATCGTCCAGGCACATCGAACCGAAGAGAGGGCGAAATCTCGTCCGGAACGTAATAGCCCGCATCCCCTTCGCCTGTCCCCAGGCGGTCACCTCCCTGAATCATGAACCCGGGTATCACTCGGTGAAACGTAGTTCCATCATAGAACGGCTCATTTTTTACTAACTTCGAAGTCACTGGATCCGTCCAGGCCTTCGTGCCTGTTGCCAGCCCGATGAAGTTAGCTGATGTCAGGGGAGCTTCCTTGTCGAACAGCTTGCAGGTCAATCTTCCCATTGTGGTATCGAAGAGGACTGTCGGGCCGGTGGGTAGCGCCGATGGAAGTTCGTGCGCAACGGTGGAAGGCGCATCCGGAAGCTGGTCAGAAGACTGCACATTCGCAGCAGGTGGAGAGGTAGCCGGCGGCGTGGGCTGTGGTGTCTGTGCTGGAGTTGATTGCGCGAAGGCCATGCAAGGACTGATCAGCAGGGCGAGCGCACACACAAGGCTTTGCGACGTGAGATACCGAGTCTTCATTCAGATTAAGGCTACTCCATGGAGCGTGAACATCCAAGCGGATCGCCCTGAAATCCTCATGATGCGTCGAGAGCGGAGCGGCATGACGGTCAACGCAACTCCGCGCGCGCGACGCCGACTACGGAGTCCGCAGCCCCGTAATACAGCAGCCACTGGCTCTGGTAGGCCACAAGGCCTTCCGCGAACGTTGTGCCGGCGCCGTATTGACCGTTTCGCTCGTAGGGCCACAGGGGCGTCAAGACAGGGTTTTCCGTGCGATCAAGGAGCTTCCCTGGATCTGTGGCCGAGAACAGCGCCTCTCCTGCCGAATAAGCACCTGGCTGAATGGTTGGGTCTCCGGCTAACTCTTCGGGATTGGCTCCGAGACGTTCTTCTTTTCCTTTTTGAATGGCGTGATCCGCGATCGGCAAATTGTTACTCTTCGTAGTCCGCGCCGCGGAGTTTTTTCCGTTGTAAATGAGCACGATGCCCCTTTTCGTCAGCAAAGGGGGTGGTCCAACTTCTGGAAACTCACTATCAAAGTGTCCGGCCCGCGCGCTCATCACCACCTGCGGCAGACCCGTCTTCGGATCGAGCACAGGTGTCCAATGGATCAAATCCGCCGATGTAGCCAAGTGGATATGAACCTCTCCCCAGTACATCCAGTATTTCCCATGCAAGCGGACCGCTTGCACGTGACCATGTTGAAGTTCGGTCAAGATCCCCGCTGATTTGTACTGCAGCTTGCCATATCGGCCGTTGTCTGCCCCCGCGAATGCCGGACCCCATTTCTTCCAGTCCTCAAGGTTCTTCGATGTTGCGATCCCGACGGTATATTGTCCGCGGTCTCTCGCCCATTGCGTATAGGTCATGACGTAGGTCCCGTCGGGAGCTACCACAATGCGCGGATCCTCGACGCCTCCGGGATATTCGTTAGGCCTCTGCTCATCGTCCGCCATAAAGAGAACGGGTGCTGCTTTGACAGTGAAGAGAAGACCGTCCTTGCTGGTTGCCAGTCCCAGTCGTGAAACATGCCCCCCAATCGCATCAAGCCCAGACTCATCTTCTGCGCGAAATACGACCGCAACCTCTCCATTCGGAGCGATGGTTGCCGCCGGATTGAATGTATGACCAGCATCCCAGTAAGTCTTTTCCTGAGAGATTGGGTCGGTAAAGGAATGGGACGTATCTGGCTCGATCACTGGTGCTTCTGACGGACGCACGAAAGGCCCAATGACCCACGACTGCGCGGACAAGCTGTTCCATGCGAGAAGCAGGGAAGCCAGCACGAAAAGCTCCGGTTTGCGCATAACGATCCTAATTTTGAATTGGTTCCCCATCGAGATTGCTTGGGTGGCTTCGAGCCTACAGTAAGCCCCATCGTGAGCTCAAATTCAGTTTGGAGCGCGGGGGATGATGGAGACTTTCATGGTGGACGCGTCTAGGCGTTACCGGATTCAGATTGCGCAGCTCTGAAAACTCGCAGCAGATTTCCTCCGAGAATTTTGTGCAACTGCTCTGCACGATAGCCTCGCTCAACGAGTGCGGCCGTGATCTTGGGAAGGTCTGCAGCACTGCTTAGGCCTTCGGGCAGGATTGGGAAGCCATCAAAATCCGAGCCCAATCCCACGTGGTCGATACCGGCGACTTGCGCTACATGATCGATGTGGTCGATCAGAGCGCTGAGCGGCGCAAGCGACAATCGGCCCTTCATAGATTCTTCGTAAAATCGGCGATCGACAGTCAGAAAGGCATCGTATGGGATTGGCTCTCCCCGCTTGTTGTACGCCTCGCTTGTCGCTTCATATAGCGAATCACGTTCAGCCGTTGTTGCAGCCCAACCATCGCGCCATGACGCGTCGATGAATGCCGGGTAGAAGTTCACCATCACGAGGCCGTCGTTTGTTGCGATGGCGCGCAACTGCTCATCTGTTAGGTTTCGCGGTGTATCTGTCAGGGCCCGCGCGCTCGAATGGGACGCGATTACCGGGGCGCGTGTCGTTTGCAATACATGCCAGAACGTCGTATCTGCAACGTGAGATACATCGACCATCATCCCCAATCGGTTCATCTCGCGAACAACATCCCGCCCAAACTCGGTGAGCCCTCCATGATGCGCTATGGTTACATCGTCGAGATCTCCTGAGCTGTCGGCCCATTCGTTCGAATTCGACCATGTGAGGGTCATGTATCTGACTCCCAGCTGGTGATACATCCTCAATAGTCCGAGATCCGCTTCGATCGAATGTCCTCCTTCGATGCCTAGCAAAACGCAGAAGACCTGATCGCGATGAGCCGACAGAATGTCATCTGGCGTCAGCCCTAACCGCATCGATTGAGGGTGCTTTCGCAGTTGCTGATAAACACCATCGAGTAGCTGAAGTGTGCGGTGTGCGAAACGACCGCGCCACTCTTTTGGCTCGACCCATATGGCGAAAAACTCCGCTGCGAGGTTCCCAGTTCGCACCGCTTCCAGGTTGAGCATCCCCATTCCGAGGGGATCGCTGAAGTTCCAAGCTTGATCCACAAACCTCTGTGGCGTGTCGGCGTGTCCGTCGATGATCAGAGCATCCGCATGAATCTTCTCAGAATCGTGTGTCATGAAAAGCTGAATCCCCAAGTCCGCAGTTGAGTGTAAGAATACGCCAGGTCATTTGAGAAGGGGATCTTACACATTCAAAGCGTATATGTCGTCTCCCGGCGAGCCAAGCCCCAACATCCCATCGTCTCGATTGAACAAGTTGCGTATAGAAAGAGTGTTCGATACAACGCTCCTCCTCCAGAGGGACTCTTACTTGCAGAGGTGATATATGGCAGCCGGACTCGATTCGACCAAAACCGCAGATCGTCCTTCTCACGAAGCAATTGAAAGCACTGGCGGCGAGGCCACCGCAGCTACGCCCCAAGAGCGATTGGACCGGGAAGCGATGGAGAGTGCAAAGCGCGCTCAAAACCGTATCCACGACGACGAAACCAAAACTCCAGGCAGTTCGATTTTCACGAAATAATCCCTTTACAAACGCAGCACCTGAGGATTACAGTTTCGTCCATAAACAAAAGAGCCTCGCTTGGCGCGAGGCTCTTTTGCTTTAATAGCTGGGTCATTTTCAAGTTCGCTGAACCACTGGTGTAACCGGTGTCGGAAAGTCCTCTCGCCGAGTGAAACTTGCGCAGACATAATCGCGGTTCATGTTCGCGATGACTTCCAGAGGGATTTCCTTGGGGCAAACCCCGGTGCACTCTCCAATGCTTGTGCAGTTACCGAAAACTTCGGCATTCATCTGTGCAACCATACTCAAGGCGCGGCGCTCGCGCTCTGGCTGGCCTTGCGGGAGAACTCCGAGGTGAGTAATCTTGGCTCCTGTGAAAAGGGCAGCCGATGCGTTAGGACAGGCTGCCACGCAAGCCCCGCAGCCGATGCAGGCCGCAGCATCCATCGACTGGTCTGCAACCTCTTTGCCAACCAGAATGTCATTGCCATCTGGTGCTTGGCCAGTGGCCACCGAGACATATCCGCTAGCCTCGATAATATGGTCCAGCGCGCGTCGATTGACGACTAGATCTTTGACCATGGGAAACGCCTTCGCGCGCCATGGCTCAAGAGTCAGTTCGTCTCCCTCCTTGAAGTGGCGCATGCTCAATTGACATGCCGTCGTTCCGCGTTCTGGGCCATGAGCCACACCGTTGATCATGAAACCGCAGGAGCCGCAGATACCTTCGCGACAGTCATGTTCAAACGCCACGGGAACCTCGCCGCGCAGGATCAGCGACTCGTTCAAGACATCAAGGCATTCGAGGACGGACATTTCGGGATCAACGTTGTCCACTGCGTACTTTACAAAGGCGCCCTTTTCATTACGGTTCTTCTGCCGCCAGATCTTCAATGTTAGTTTCATTACTTGTAACTCCTCTGGCTGGGGTGAACGTATTCGAAAGTAAGAGGTTCCTTGTTCAGTTCAGGATCAGCGTCGGGGCCTTTGTAGGCCCATGCCGCGACGTAGGAGTAATGATCATCGTCCCGCTGCGCTTCTCCGTCAGCGGTCTGATATTCCTCGCGGAAGTGGCCCCCACAGGACTCGTTACGATCCAGGGCATCCATGCACATCAGTTCAGCGAGCTCAAAGAAGTCGGCCACGCGGCCAGCTTTCTCAAGGCTCTCATTGAGGTCATCGCCACTGCCCGGCACCGTGACATTCGTCCAGTACTCCGAACGCAAGGTACGGATCTTTCCGATCGCCAACTTAAGGCCCTCCGCTGTCCGCGCCATACCGCAGTAGTCCCAGACGATCTTTCCCAGTTCCCGATGAAACGAATCCACGGTGCGGTTGCCCTTGATCGAGAGCAGCTTATCGATCTTCGTCCTGACCGATGTCAAGGCTTCTTGCACCGCTGGGTTTGATTCATCCACCTTAGGGAATTTAGTGCTCGCCAAGTAGTTACCGACGGTATAGGGAATGATGAAGTAGCCGTCTGAGAGCCCTTGCATCAAGGCGCTGGCGCCGAGCCGATTGGCTCCGTGATCGGAGAAGTTAGCCTCCCCAAGAACGAAAAGACCGGGAATAGTGCTTTGCAGTTGATAGTCCACCCACAGTCCGCCCATGGTGTAGTGGACGGCGGGATAAATACGCATGGGAGTCTTGTAAGGATCTTCATCGGTGATGCGCTGATACATATCGAAGAGGTTCCCGTAGCGCTCCCGTACCGTCTTTTCGCCGAGACGATGAATCGACTCGGCGAAATCAAGGTAGACGCCGAGGCCAGACTTACCAACCCCAAAACCTTCATCGCACATTGCTTTCGCATTGCGCGAGGCTACGTCGCGGGGGACGAGATTGCCGAAGCTTGGATATCGCCGTTCAAGATAGTAATCGCGCTCGTCCTCGGGGATCTGGTTGGGTGGCCGCGGATCGCCCTTCTTCTTCGGAACCCAGATGCGTCCATCATTGCGGAGTGATTCGCTCATCAGCGTGAGCTTGGATTGGTAGTCTCCGGAAACCGGAATGCAGGTGGGATGGATCTGCGTGAAACAGGGATTCGCGAAGAGGGCGCCGCGCTTGTAGGCGCGCCAACTGGCTGTGACGTTCGATCCCTTGGCGTTGGTTGAGAGGTAGTAGACGTTGCTGTAACCGCCGCTCGCCAGAATGACCGCGTCAGCGATATGCACGGTGAATTCGCCGGTGATCAGGTTGCGTGCAACGATGCCGCGCGCCTGGCCGTCAACAACGATGAGATCCAACATCTCTGTGCGCGGAATCATCGTGACAGACCCGGCATGTACCTGGCGTTCAAGGGCTTGATAGGCTCCCAGGAGAAGTTGTTGCCCGGTCTGGCCGCGAGCGTAAAAAGTGCGCGAGACCTGTGCGCCGCCGAAAGAGCGATTGGTGAGAGAGCCACCGTACTCGCGGGCAAAGGGCACTCCCTGGGCAACGCATTGATCGATGATTTTTCCGCTGATCTGGGCCAGTCGATAGACGTTGGCTTCGCGGGCGCGGAAGTCGCCGCCCTTGACCGTGTCATAGAAGAGGCGGAAGACGCTCTCGCCGTCGTTGGGGTAGTTCTTCGCAGCGTTGATGCCGCCTTGCGCTGCGATCGAATGAGCGCGTCGCGGAGAATCTTGAAAGCAGAAGCATTTGACGTTGTAACCAAGCTCGCCGAGGGAAGCCGCAGCCGCTCCTCCGGCCAGACCGGAGCCTACGACGATGAGAGAGTGTTTGCGTTTGTTTGCCGGATTGACAAGCTTCATGTCGAAGCAGGCTTTCGCCCAGGCTTCTTGGATGGATCCAGAGGGAATTCTTGCGTCAAGTTTCATCTTTATTTTATGAACCCCAGCAACACACTGATTGGAATGGAGATATAACCCAGAACGATAACGAGGGCGATAGTTCGAGCGGTGTTCCGGAGGTAGGGGGAGATGCGAGGATGGGCCAACCCGACGGACTGAAACATGCTCCACAGGCCGTGGCTAAGATGAAGACCTAGAAGGCAGATAGCAAAGATGTACCAAGCAGAGACCCACCAGACCCGGAATCCTGCGACCACGTTGTGGTAGACATCTCCAGCGACGAACTGCGCCTCGGGATGGATGTAACCAGCAGTGAATTGAAGGAGATGGAAGATGATGAAGGCCAAGACAATGGGTCCGCTCCAGTACATGGTACGGGAGGCATAGGAAGAGTTGATGGCCTGTCTACGGGAGTAGCCGATGGGCCGTGCAGCCTTGCTCCGGAGTGCAAGCTGAATGGTTGCAGTAATATGCAACGCTATGGCGAGGAGCATGATACCGCGCTCAAGCCACAATAACTCTCCAATGCTGTGCAGGAAGTGGCCGTAGGCGTTGATGTGCTCTGGGGCCTCGTACATCTGGAGATTGCCCAGCATGTGGCCCACGACGAAGCCAAACATCATGACGCCGGTGACAGCCATGACGACTTTCTTGCCGTTTGTCGACTGCCAAAATGTAACAGGATCAGTAAGATGCGGGGTGATTTCTGTCGTGCTCATTGAGTTGATCCCGTCGTATGTTGGAGGAGCGTCGAATCTGCGCCGAGGGGATGGACCCTGTGATGCAGCGTCGAATAGGGTGTGGCAAATGCCATTAAGTGTGCTCCTTTAGCCCGGTTTCGGGTGACAAATCGGTGGACTTAGCCGGGTTTCGGTGGTGTTACTGCGGAGAGACCAGCGGAACTGATTATTGCTACCGGCAAATATCGCAGTCAAGTAAGTCGGGGCGAATATCGTTCGGATTGGGCGATATGAGTTAGAGCCGGGCGGAAGCGATTTGAGCAAGCAGAGAGCGGAAGGCGTTGCCTCGGTGGGAGAGCCGCCATTTTTGTTCGCGGGGAATCTCGGCAAAGGTCAAATTGAGGGACGGGACGAGAAAGAGTGGGTCGTAGCCGAAGCCGTCGGCGCCTCGAGGCGAGTAGAGGAGTTGGCCGTCGACGGAGCCTTCAGATCGGAGGAGGACTTCGCCGTCGCGAGCGAGCGCAAGATTGCAGACGAAACGGACGGCGCGGTCGGGTTCGTGCTGCATGAGGTGGAGAAGGAGGGCGTTGTTGCGGGCGTCGGTGGTGGGCCGAAATACAAGGGTCTCTCCACTGCGCTGCGCTTCGGTCGAGATGACGGAATCATTCGGATGATCGAGGAGGTAGTCGTCGGCGAAGCGGGCGCTTCGGACGCCGGGCTGGTTGTTCAGGGAGGGGACTTCGAGGCCGGAGTCGTCGGCGAAGACCAGTAGACCTGGGGCGGCTAGGGAGTATGCGATGGCTTTGAGGTCGGCGTTGCCCTGGAAGGTGGTGGCGTCTTCGATCGGTTCTGGGATTTGGTTTAGGTTGGGGAGGGCTTCGATGGCTACGCCTTCGGCTCGTGCGGCGGATTTGAATTCCGCTAGCTTCCCGGGGTTGGACGTTGCGGCGTAGAGCGTGGGCGGTGGCATCAAGGAGAGCATACCTCAGGACCGAAGGCCATCCACTTTGGAGCCTAGGAGACCCGAGGCTGAAGCCTCGGGTACTGTAGACAGGAATTGCAGATGTGGCATCTGACGGGTGGGACGTTGTAAGCTTGGCGCGCTCGAGGAGCGGAGGGTGTGAGCGGGATGACACGTTTTCTGGGTGCGGTTTGCGGGTGCTTGCTGTTGGCGTTTACTGGATGCAAGGGGGGTGGGACGCATGCCGTGCAGCCACCTGCGCAGCCTGTGGTGGTGGCTCCTCCTACTCCGCTGAATGAGAAGAAGGCTGAGCTTGGTGGGACGACCTGGGATCCGCAGTGGGATGCTGTGGTGGAGAAGGCGCTGCCGGCGGACTTGTTGAGTGCTCAAGCGGCGCATTCCGTGAGGATGTATTGCCCGCGATTTGCCGAGGAGACGGAAGTGCAGAAGCGGGAGTTCTGGGCTTATATGTTCCAGGCGATTGCGGCGGCGGAGGCGGGGCTGAATCCGACGGCTGATGTGCATCATCTGCAGGCTCCTGTGAATACGATTGATCCGGTGACGCATCGGCCGACGCGGCAGGAGGGGTTGATGCAGGTGAAATATGAGGATGCGCAGCGGTATGGGTGCGATTTTGATTGGGAGAAGGATCGCATGCTGCCGGTGAAGGATCCGGGGAGGACGATCCTGGATCCGGAGAAAAATCTTGGGTGCGGCGTGAAGATTATGGAGAACCAGATTGTGGCGCAGGGAAAGCCGTTGGTGTCTCGGACGAGTTATTGGGCGACACTGCAGCCGGGGACGGCGGGGTTTAGGGTGTTTGCGAAGCAGATGGCGAATGTGCCGGCGGCTTGTGGGCTGCGGGTGCGAAAAAAGCCGCTCCGGACGAAGGCCACGGCTATCCGATAAGAGCGGGCATCGCCAAACTTACCCCGGGGGCTAAAGCCACTAGTCTTGGCCGAGGTTTACGGCACGGCTGAAGCCGTGCCCCTTCGATTCTTGGCCCACTCCTTTCTGGTTTACTAACATCCCTTCGATTTCTGCACAGTAAGCTTGTGGATTCTTTCGTGGTCTGGGCTATTTGGGCTTGAGGGCGGAGGGATTGAGGATGCCGATGCGGCCGTGGGGGCCTACGGCGTAGGGGAGGCTGAGGGCGTTCCAATACTGGTCGGCGTCGGGGGCGTCGTTGTTGGTGGGGTGGAGGGGGCGCCAGTTGCGGCCGTCGTCGGTGGAGATGTCGGTGCCGTTGGGGCCTACGGTGATCCAGGTTTTTGTGGGGGCGTCGTAGGCTACGGCGCTGCGGTAGCCGTGGGGTGGGGTGGTGGCGGCTTGCCAAGTTCGAAAATCTGTCGAATATGCTGCGGTGCTCGCCGTCTCGCTGGCATGCAGATAATCACCGCCCACCGCGACGGCTACGGTTATGTCTTGGTCAGAGTTGGAAGCCACGCATAGGGAGAAGACGCCCTTTGAAGGCGAGATCGACCCTAACGGTAGATTCGTGAGTTCCGACCATAGATAGTCTTTCGGACATGGTGATGCGTTTGTTCCTAGGTTTTTGCAGTGCGGTATTGTTCCAAAGCTAGATTCGAAGAGAGCGCTACGTCCTTGGGTATTTGCGATCAAAAAAAAGTAGTTCGGATTCTCTGGAAGAAAGAGGCTGGAGTTACTTGCGGCAAAGATACCAGCGTTCGGACCGCTGGCGATAAGTGCAGCGTCGTCTGCGAAAGGGCGCCAAGTCCTTCCACCATCTGCAGTCTGCCGCGCGAAGAACTTCCCGTCGACGGGATCGCCGATCAGGACGCCGAAGTTCTTGTCTTGGAAGTTGATTGCGTCCCAGAAGCCTGCGGGGTCGGGATTGGTGAATATTAGTTTCCAGGTCTGGCAGCCGTCGGTGGTTTTGTAGAGGCGAGATTGGTCGCCGGGGCCGGAGGACATGACGATGGCGGTGTTGGCGTCGAAGGCCTGGATGCCGCGGAAGTCGAGGTGCTCGGCGTTGGGTGGGATGGTGCAGCGCTGCCAGAGGTAGCCGGCGTCTTCGGTGCGGAGGACGGTGCCGTTGGTGCCAGAGGCCCAGGCGATGCCCTTGCCTACGTTGTCGATGCCGCGGAGGTCGGCGGTGGTGGGGGTCTGGATGGTCCACTGGGCTTGCGCGGGGATTGCGAGAGCGAAGATGAGGGCGGCGATGCGCATGACGAAAGCTTACCTCAGGGACTGAGGCCTTTTGGTATCAGCCATCCCCTTCAACTTTTCTAGCTTTTAGGTAAGGTTGGTGGAGGGCCACGGCATTCCCTCGGCGGCTGAAGCCGCCTAGTCAAGGCTGGGCTTACGGCGGGACTAAAGTCCCGCCCTTTCAAAGCGAGAACATGTGCGGAACTTGGGTGGGATTAAATTCCGCCTTTTCAAAACGAGGACCAATGCAGAGTTTCGTGCATCTGGTCTTATCGCTATAGGTTCAAGGGAGCGGTGGCTTGGTATAGCGATCAATTGGGTAGGAAATATTAATCCTTGAAGAACGAGAGTCTATGCGAGACGGAAACGTCAAACGGGGTGAAATTCCGTCGTACCCTCATATAAGGAGTTTTCCGATGCGCGTTTCCAAACTGGTGGCGGGGTCCTTTGTAGTGATAGGGATGATGATGTCGACGATGATGGTGGCTGAGAGCAAGAACCCGGCGGACTATCCGCTGCGGCTGCATATCTTCGGGCGGAGCCAGACGACGTTTTATCACTGGCGCTCGGAGGATGAGGCGAAGGGCGACGGTCGCGCGAACCTGTTTGAAAATAGCGAAGCGCATGGGGTCGACTTCAATTACGACTGCGGCGAGAAGGTTCGGGCGTCGTTTGGATTTCAGACCTATCCGGCGCGGTGGAAGAAGCCGGGCAGGGAGTTGGTGGTGCTGCTGCCGGTGTTTGGCGAGAGCGGAAAATTCTTCACCTGCGACTTCAAGACCGATGTGAAGGACTTTGCGTACGCGATGGGGAGGAACGGGTTGAACTCGGAGCCGGTGGCGCAGTACAAGTTGTGGATGCAGCGGCATGATTACGATCCTGAGCATGGAAAAGATGTGCCAGTGAGGAACACTGCGGGTGGGGATCAGGGGCCTGTGCCAGCACCGCAGGGAGCGGGGGAGGCTGCATCGCCTTCGTCACCGCCTCCTCCACCACCAACGGGTGCGCCGCAACGGTGAGTTCAGTACGGTAACGGTGAGTTGATTTAAGATCGTGAGCATGAAGGTTCATACCGAGTACCTGACGTTCAAGACCGACGAACAGTATGAGATGGTGCACATTACGCCGCAGGTGGAGGCGATTGTGCGCCGCAGTGGCGTTGATGACGGGCTTTGCTTTGTTTCGCCCATGCATATTACGGCCGCGGTTTATGTGAATGACAACGAAGACGGGTTGATTGAAGACATCGGGGTTTGGCTGGAGAAGCTGGCGCCTCGGTGGCCGGGGTATAAACATCATCGGACCGGTGAGGGCAATGGCGATGCGCATTTGAAGGCGCTGCTGCTGCATCATGAGACGACGCTGCCAGTGACACATGGGCGGCTGGACCTGGGGACGTGGCAGAGGGTGTTTTATGCGGAGTTCGATGGGCAGCGGTCGAAGCGAGTGATTGTGAAGGTGATGGGCAAAGGCAAAGGCTAGCCGCGCTCGATATGCGGCGTGTTGTGGGAGATCGTCGCAGCTTGCTTTGAGTTGCTTTAGCTAGAGCTGGGAGCTAATCGCTGGAAGCTGCTTTAGGCGGTTAGGATCTCTTCTTCGAGGGATTGTTTTTCGAAGAGGTCAGTGTAATATCCGCCGCGGGAGATGAGTTCGTCGTGGGTGCCTAGCTCTGTGATGCGGCCATCGATGAGTACGGCGATGCGGTCGGCGTTGCGGGCGGTAGATACGCGATGGGCGATGAGGATAGTGGTGCGGCCTTGCATCGCTTCGTGGAGGCCGGCGAGGATTTGTTCCTCGGTGTAGGTGTCTACGCTGGCAAGGGCGTCGTCGAGGATCAGGATCGGGGGATTGCGGAGGATGGCTCGGGCGATGGCCGTGCGTTGTTTCTGGCCGCCGGAGAGGGTGACGCCTCGCTCGCCTACGATGGTTCGGAAGCCGCTGGGGAACTCGAGGATCTCGTCAGCGATGTGGGCGGTGCGGGCGGCGGCTTCGATCTGGATATCGAGCGCGGCGCTTTCGGCGGGGTTCGTCGCTGCGGGAACTCCAAAAGCGATGTTGTTGGCGATGGTGGTGGAGAAGAGGAAGGTCTCCTGGGGGACGAAGCCGATGGCGGAGCGGAGGGTGTGCAGCGGGTAGTCGCTGAGCGGACGGTTGTCGAGGAGGACCGCTTGGTGCGGTGCGTCATAAAGGCGGGGGATGAGCGAGACGAGCGTGGACTTGCCGGAGCCGGTGGGACCGACGATGGCTAAGGAAGAGCCGGCCGGGATGTCGAGGGTGATGTCGTGGAGGACTTCCGGGCCAGTAGGGTAGGCGAAGCTGAGGTGGCTGAAGGTGACGTGGCCGGTGATGGGGGAGTGCGAAGCTGCAGGTCTCTCCACTGTGCCGCGCTCCGGTCGAGATGACAGCTCATCGGTCGACAATGCCAAGAGGGTGGAGTCGGCGTGGGAGTCGTCGATGGTAGGCTTCTCGGTCATCAGCGTATGGATACGGGTGACCGAGGCGGTGCCGCGTTGGACCAGGTTGACCACCCAGCCAATGGCGATCATGGGCCAGGTGAGCTGCACCATG
>Ga0302140_10000583_pt1 | contig 46888 bp, 57 predicted proteins | sample I_Bog_E1_1_FD_202095 | JGI IMG/M metagenome (GOLD analysis project Ga0302140, IMG submission 202095) | Peat permafrost microbial communities from Stordalen Mire near Abisko, Sweden - I_Bog_E1_1 | ecosystem: Environmental > Terrestrial > Soil > Wetlands > Peat | place: Sweden: Abisko, Stordalen...
CGATAATGAAATCAGTACAATTTTTAAATTATTAAATGTTGAAGATTTAAAAAGAGCATTATATAAGTAAAATTTTTACAACCAATATTTAAATAAGTGTAGGATAAACTTTTATTAGTTTATCCTGCTCGCTTATATATAAATATTTATTTTTATATAAAGTTATAGTATAATTATATAGCTATTCAAGGAGGATACATATGAAAACAATAGAAGTAGTTGCAGCAATTATAAAACATAAGAATAAAATATTTATTACTCGTCGTAGTTATGGTGAGTTTGAGAATATGTGGGAATTTCCTGGGGGAAAAATGGAACTGGGAGAAACGCAAGAAGAAGCGCTTACCCGTGAAATCAAAGAAGAATTAGAGTTAGATATTGATATCTCTAAATATTTAACAACCGTTGATTATGATTATCCAAATTTTCATCTTACAATGCACTGTTTTATATGCACCATATGTGGTGGAGAATTACATTTAAATGCTCATAATGATGCTAAATGGACAACGTTAGAAGAATTAGACAAACTTAATTGGATACCAGCAGATATATTAGTCATTGAAAAACTTAGAGAACTGTAAAAGTAAGGCACATGAAAGAAAAGTGATATTTTCTAAGTTTACAGTGCTAAGCGCACATGTATAAAAATCAAATATCACTTTACTATATGGATTTATGAAATAATGTAATCAAAAAGATCTTCTCTCACAGGTGTATTTAAATTCTCCATAAAAATCTCTGAGATTTTATAGTCTAAGTTAGATTTTTCTAAGAAAATGCAGTCCTTATATGTGTTCTTACTAGTTCCACTAGGAAACTGATTTGTGAGTACACTAACTATAGAGGTTTCTGTGCTATCCTTAAAATTTATAGTATAGTTTTCTTTTAAAATATGCTTTAACCTAAATATTAAATTAATCTTATAATTGATGGCACATTTAATCATTTCCAATTCATGAATTCGCTTCCCAGATGCAAGTTTTTTAGAAATAAATTCAATAAAAGATTCTTGGACAGAGCTAAGCTGTATATCATATTCTTTTTCATACTTTGTTAAAAATTTATGATATTAACCTAAGCTATTATTGTCAAAAATCCTTATGGGATCAATAGTAGTAAGAATATGATTAACTCTTTGATCATATTCTAAATATTTAAAATCTGTATTATCATCTAAGTCATTACCACCTATAGATATACCTGTAATTCCAAAATAGTGGAATGGACAAAGTAAATTTTCCTCTAAAGCCTGTTGTAGACGAATCTCATATGCCACATTATAACACATAGCCTCAAACTCATTTAATACTACATCTGTTAAAGAGCCTTCCTCTAAAGAAGATATTTTTATATTCCATTCTTTATTTTTAGTTAATGCTGCTTGAGTCAAATTAGAACTACCAACAATTGTAGTTAAATTACTCATACGTACCCTTCCTTAAAAAAAAAACTTCTGTGAGTAAATGACAGATATAGAATTATTGGAAATATTAAAAATTGGTGAAACTGTTGATGTAGAATGCAAAGAGGGAGAAAATAAAAATATAAGTACAATATGAGTTTGAGCGTATGAAAAATATAATTATAGTATGTGCATCTGGAGCAGATATGGCTATTCTACCAGAATTTTGTACAGATCATACAAAATTAGTGAATGTGTTAAATACTTATAAAGTTTTGAAAGATACTGATTCTGTTTTATGTGCAGAAAGATTAGAATACATTGTAGATGAATTGCTTAGGGAATGGCAAAGTAAGATGAAAAAGTATGAGCATTAATCAAAAGACTCCCACTTTTTTCATCTTCAAATACATATTTATAGAATATTATTAATAAAAGAAATTAATAATATTCCATTAACTTCTTTAACAAGACGAATCAAGATTCGTCTAAGTTATATGGTAGTTTTAAAATTTATTACATTTATGACATCCAGTTAATTTACCACTTTTATCTATGGAACCGCTATTAATTACTTTGCTTCTTAGTAAAGTTCCACAATTCTGTGTTTTATGATGATGTTTCCCTAGTGGCGTCCAATATACAATATCTTCACCTTGTATATTGTTTTCTTTTAACATCTCTAAAGACTCTGAACTAAATTCTTTTTTAAAATCATTTTCTGATTTTTTTTCTACATTTTCATTATTGCATTCCATCAGCTTATTTTCATCATTTTTAGAATTTTCTTGAATATACCTTTCTACTGTTTCTTCTTGGACTTGTGCATTATTATCTTTGAATATCCCTATTGGCAAGTGCTCAATTGTTGTTACTAATACCCTACGTTTTAAAATCCCCGTTGCATAAAGTAAACATATAAATCCAAGTATTACTGTTAGTAAAAGTAATATTATTAAATACTCTTTTATCATTTGTTTTTCTCCTTATTAAAACACTATTACTTAATTAAATATAATATAAAATTATATAATTACATTCAATTCTATATTATATTTTATTTATATAAAAAAATATAGATATTTTTAAATTTATACCTTTAAATTTGTATATTTAATTGTATTATCAAAGTTAGTTTTAGCTATAGAGTTATAAATCTTATTTAGAATAACTCTCTTCTTTTGAATACAGTAGAACAGCACATATTTTTTCCTCAATGTCGTAGTTTCATACATCATGCATGTCCTTGTAAGTTAGCTGAATCAGGTGAATGTTTGATTTGTTCACAATGCCAAGGAGAGTGCTTTTGTGATTGTTTAAACTGGAAGGGGGTTTGCATATATCAAGAACTTCATAATAATGGCTATAAAGCAAGGGAAGGACGAAAAGCCTATGATTGTACTGTTGAAGATGTAACTAATTATAGTAATAATGTAATTATGATTAAATTTAAATCACCGCATAAACTAGTTTTAGATTTAGCCAAACCTGGAAGTTATATATTTGTAAGAACAGATGAAAATAAGTATTTTGATATTCCTATTTCCATTATGAATTCAGATATAGAAAATGATATTATTACAATTGCTGTTGAAATTAGAGGAATAAAAACTAATAGGTTACTAAACACAAAAGTAAATGAAAACATAGTAATTAGAGGTCCATATTGGAATGGGGTATTTGGTATTAAAAATATATTAGCTAAAAAAGAAAGTAAAGCATTAATTCTTGCAAGAGGTATAGGACTAGCTCCTATGATGCCTGTAATAAAAAAATTAGCTTCACAAAATAATGAGTTGCAAGTAGTAATTGATAAAGGTCCTTTTGAAGTAAATTTTGCGAGTGAACTTCTAAAAGACTATCCAATAAAGATATATGAGAATAATTTATTAGATAAAGGTATTCTTTCAAATTATGCTAAGGTAATAATAAAGGATGCTCTTGAAGGTGGTGTGGATTATATTCACATAGCAGGAGCTGACATTTTAACTTATGGTGTTATTAATTATTTAAATGATATTGATAGAAATGATGTCTCCCTTTCTTGTTGTAATAACTTTAAAATGTGCTGTGGAGAGGGTATTTGTGGTGCGTGTACAGCAAGATTCTCAGGGCATAGAGTCAAAAGATTCTGCAAGGAACAGGCTGACCCAAGGAATATTTTTGAAGGGAGAAGATTTATATGAAAGTTGTTATTATTGGTGGAGGTTGGTCTGGATGTGCAGCAGCTATTTCAAGCAAGAAAGCTGGAGCAGATGTTACTGTAATAGAAAAAACAGATCTTCTACTGGGTCTTGGTAATGTTGGTGGAATAATGAGAAATAACGGAAGATATACTGCTTCAGAAGAACTTATAGCTCTTGGTGGTGGAGAATTAATAGAAATTACTGATAGAGTTTCAACTCATACAAATATAGATTTTCCAGGTCATAAGCATGCCACATTATATAATGTTAATATGATTGAAGGTGAGGTTCATAAATATTTAACATCATTAGGTATAAATTTAATGATGGAAAGTAGAGTAAGTGATGTAAAATTTGAAAACGGAAAAATTAAAGGGGTATATCTTAGTGACGATACTTATATAACTGGTGATGTTTTTATTGAAACTACTGGTACAACAGGTCCAATGGGAAATTGTTTGCGTTATGGCAATGGATGTTCAATGTGTATTTTGAGATGTCCTGCATTTGGTCCTAGAATAAGTATTAGCGAACGTTGTGGTGTATCAGACATTCAAGGTGAAACAAACAATGATTCACTAGGTGCTATGTCAGGTTCATGTAAATTAGCAAAAGAAAGTTTATCCGAAGAAATAAGAACTGAGTTAGATTCTAAAGGTGTCGTTGTGTTAAAAGTTCCAGTGGAAGATATAAATTATGAAAAATTAAATACTAAGGTATGTCAACAATATGCATTAAAGGAGTTTGCTGAAAATATAATTTTGCTTGATACAGGTCATGCTAGGTGAACAAAAGGACAAGATTTTTCCAATGTTCACCATTTCATATTTTATTTTTTTTAACATTTGCTCCTATAAAAGTTATATCAACTAAATCAGTTTCAGAATCGTAAGTAATAATATCTACAAAAATATTTATTAATTTTTTTTGTTCTTCCTTAGGAAGATCTCTAATATTTTCACACCTATCCAACATACTACTAATAAAACTAATAGTTATGCTATCTTCTTTAATAACTTCAATATTATTGCTGATTTTTAATAATTCACTTTCATAAGATTGTACTTCATCCTTTAGAACCTTTATTTTATCTATTAATATGTCAGAGATACTATCATCTAATGCAAGTTTATTAACTAAGTTATCTATTTGCTTTCTCTTATCTTTAATTTGTTTTTCTAATTTCAATTTTCTAGTTTCGGAATCATCAGATTTCAGTTTTTGTTTCATCTTACTTTCTAAGTCTTCTAAAAATTCACGTTTATGTTTTGTTATCTTTTCTAATTCGATTAATACACTTTCTTCAATTTCACGTGCTTTTAAATTCTTAGCAGAGCAAATTGTGCCTTTAGATTTCTTTTTCATACTGCAGATATAATAGTAAAATTGTTCGTTAGTTTTTTTAGAAGCAGTACCATGTGAAACTCTCATATTACTTCCACACAAAGCACACTTTAGTTTGCCAGTTAGGATAGCATTATTAGTTTTCCCAAGCCTAGGGAATGTATCTCGATTCTTATTAAATTGTTCTTGAACCTTAATCCAAGTTTCAGCATCAATTATACCTTCACATGAACTCATTGCTGCGATCCATTCTGATTTGTCTTTAACTCTTTTAGTTGATTTACCTTTTACAGTAACACTTTCAGTTTTATTATAACTTAAAAGACTATGAACTCTATCTGAAACACCATATACATTCCAACCATCATTTTTCATATAGTCTAAAACTTCTGGAGTAGCTATAACGTAAACAGGATTTTGTAATATAATTTTAAGAGAAGTTTTTTCTAATAATATTCCACCATTAGATTTTATATTGTGTTGGGTAAACCATATTTCAGTTTTATGTAGTGATCCTTCTCTTAAATAAGTTTCATATATTAATTTTACTAGTTTTAATTCTTCTTCATTTTTAACTAATTTAACTAACTTTCTTTCATTTCCTTCATCATCAATATGCATAGTAGTTTCACTATCATAGCCTAAAGGGGTTCTTCCGCCAGTCCAGCTTCCACGTCTTGCCATTTCCATCATGTTATCCCTAACTCTTTCAGCTATAGTTTCACGTTCAAGCTGTGCAAAAACAGATGCAATATAAATCATAGCTCTTCCCATTGGGGAACTTGTATCAAACTGTTCTCTAATACTAACAAAGTCACAATTATTAGCTTGTAGTAAATCAAGTGTACCAGAGAAGTCAGCTACATTACGAGAAATTCTATCCAACCTATAGCATATTAATACATCATATTTTTTTATATTCTTCATTAGTTCTTTAAATTGTGGTCTATTTATATTTCCACCAGAAAATCCTTCATCTTCATAGATATCAAATTCCGATTCAGTCTTAGTATATTTGCTTGTCGCATAATGTTTACACATTTGGATTTGATTTTCGATAGAGTCGCTACCAACAATATATTTACTTTTTCTACTGTAAATTGCTATTTTCATTATAAATTCAACTCACATTCATATTTATTTCTATCTTTACTTTCTATTATACAAGGTAATAGTCGGCGAGGGCAAATGCTAAGAACATCAGCAAATCTATGGAGCTTTCGAACAGTAGGTGATTCAATACTTTTTTCTACTTTGGATATATATCATTGGGTAATTTCTAAAATTTCTACTAAATTTATTTTGTGATATTCCGTTTAGCTTTCTATAGTATATTAAGTTTATTTGTGTATTTCTTTCCAGAAAGCCTATTTTATATGTTAGGAATGAATCTAAAGAATTTGTAACCTAAATAGATGAAGAAAATATGCCAATATTTGTTGAACATGAGGCATTAAAGAGATTTGCTTTCAATTGGTACTTCAATAATGTTGGATAGCTGAGGAAGAAGTAGCTTGTACTAAATAATTTGTATCAAAATTAACAACAAATGAATAGAATAATATGAATATTTATAGAGGTGACCAATTTGAAAGTTATAGTACATCTACCTGAGGATATGACAGAAATTTATAAAAAAATGGATGAGTTCAAAGCTGAAAAAGTTGTTAAAGAATGTACACATCAACAAGTAGATGCAATCGTAGATTACTTTAAGAAAATTAAGAATAATTAAATACTTATGGCTAAAAAAACAGTTTTATTAAATGTTTTAAAGTATGCTCCTAAAAGTGTAAAAATGGCAAAGGTATTAGACTTAGCTTATAAAGCAGAAGCTAAAGAAGAGAAAGTAAGCAACTTTTATTATGTAGATGTTGATATGGTTCCAATTAATGATTTCTTCAGTGAAGATACTTATGTAATTAAAGGTGAAGATTCACAAGAAGTAATGTTTGGATGTACTTCGTTAGAGTAAATAAAATAAGCCCCTGACAAAAGGGGCTAACAATGAAAGGGGTAAATGCAAGTAGAAATCTAATTTATTATATGCAAATTTTAAAAAAATATTCAATGGACACATGATTGTTGATGCAAATGGAGAATTATGTTCATGCGGTAATTATGGATGTATAGAAAGTTATGTATCAATATTAAATATAACAAAAAAATTTGTTGATAAAATAAAAGAAGGCACATGAAAATAAATAACAGGTCCAAAGTTGCCATGAATATTTTTCATCAGGCAAGGAGACGAATTGCCCTCATAGCGGACCTATTAGGTCAATTTGCCGATGCAGCATGATGGAAAATAGGCTGGCAAATGGACTTGTTATTTATTTGATTGTGCCGAAAATAAGGTGTTAGATATAAACAAAGAATTAGAAAGTATTGATTACAAAGATGTTTGCAGTTTGGCAGAAAGAAAAAATGAAGTTGCTGTGAATATTATTAAGAATTCAGCTTTATATTTTGGAATAGGACTTGCAAACTACATGAAGCTGTTTAATCCAGAGTTAATAATATTAAGTGGTCCTTTAATACAACATTCAAAGTTATTTTATGATACATCTAAGGAAATAGCTTTTGAAAAATGTCATATTAAAAATAATAATATTCAATTTAATGACAGTGGATATTATAAAGATAAATCTATAGCAGTAGGAGCTTGTGCTATGGTTATACAAAAATTAAAAAATTAAATTTTATTAAATTCGCGGATGTGGCAGCCCCTTCCATTATTCTTACACAAGCATTAGGACGATGGGGAAATTTTTTCAATCAAGAAGCACATGGGGATTCTGTTAGTTATGAATTTATTAAACATTTTCCTATGTTTATTCAAAAGGGGATGAATATAGATGGTATATATTATAATCCTACCTTAATATCAAAATTTAGAAAAAACAAAAATGTATTACAAGTATCATCTTCATGTGTTTCTTGTAAAATATGTGAAAAAAATGTCCTTTAGGAATAGTTCCTTATGATTATAAAGGAGATATATTAAGTCATCCAGATGTGGCAAATGCGTAACTGCATGTCCTAAAAAAGCAATAGGATATAATAAAATAACTTTAAAATAGTTGTAATTAGTTGAAAGAGAGGAGCCTAGAGAATGGTTTATGCCCTCTTTTTTGTTATATTATATGTGTGTGACTAAATCACATATCTTTGTGAAAGACTGATATATAATAAAGTTAAGGAGAGGTGTAAATGGACAATTATGGTGAAACATTAAATAATAGATCAAAAGATATAAAATCCTTATATGATATGTATCCGGTATTAAAAAAAATTGATGAAAATAATAATGAAATAATAAGCACACAAGCAATTTTTAAAACTGTATATTCTGATGAATATGTGGCTGGAGCAGAGGACGCTTGTCAGGGGGTTTTATTTGTAATAAAAGGAACCATAAAAATACAAAAGATTAACAAAGATGGGGAAGAAACTAATCTTTATAATATAAAACAAGGAGAATTTTGCCATGAAGCCCTAAGTTGTTTATCAAATCTAGAATCTTTAAATATAGCAGGTAAAGCAATTCAAGATTCAAAAGTATGTATAATTCCTTTTGATATAGTTGGAAGATATTTTATTCAAGATAATGAGTTTTTATTATATATGTATAAAGATTTGTATAGAAAATTTAATACTGTTATAGAAAATAAAGAAGAAATGATTCATGAATCTCTGGAAACAAGACTTATAAAATTGCTAATAAGTAAAAATAGTAAGATAATTTATGCAACTCATAATGAATTAGCTTTTGAAATTGATTCAGTTCGCGAAGTTGTAAGTAGAAGACTGAAAAGTATCGAAAAATTGGGATATATAAGATTGGAAAGAGGCAAAATAGTAATACTTAAGGATTTAAAAGAAATTTTAAAATAGAATTAAATTGCATTAAGTTTTTTAAAATGAAAGATTAGGCACATTCAAAAAAATAACAGGTCCATCTGCCAGCCCATTTCCCCTCATCCTGCGTCAGCAGATTGCCCTAATAGGTCCACTATGAGTACAATCTACTTCCTTGCCTGATGAAAAATATCCATGGCATTTTGGACTTGTTATTTTCTTTCATGTGCCTTATTATTAATAATTACTTGATATACAAGTTATAATGAAATCAATGATTAAATTATAAAAATTTAGGGGGAAATAAACATGTTTGGATTTTTAAAAAAAGAGGATACAAAAGTTATTAATGTAAATGATATCGATAATTTAATAGGGAAAGTAGAATTAATTGATATTAGGGAAGATTATGAATATAAAGGTGGAAGTATAAAGAGTGCTAAAAATATTCCAATGGGTCAACTTTTAAATGAACCAGATAAATATTTAAGTAAAAGTAAAGAATATTACATAATGTGTCAGTCTGGAGGAAGAAGTGCAAGAGCTTGTAATAGTCTTATAAAACAAGGTTTTGATGTTATTAATGTTTCAGGTGGAATGGGCTCATATGTAGGAACAAAAAGGAAATAATTTGTTTTAAGGGTATAGTAAAACCTAACGTTGAAATTAGGCACAATCAAATAAATAACAAGTCCATTTGCCAGCCTATTTTCCATCATGCTGCGTCGGCAAATTGACCTAATAGGCCCGCTATGAGGGCAATTCGTCTCCTTGCCTGATGAAAAATATTCATGGCAACTTTGGACCTGTTATTTATTTTCATGTGCCTTAACAAAATATAAAAAACAAATTTTTAATTATGAAGGAGAAGATAAATGGACAGAGTATTAGAATTTCATAAAGAAGGCTATAATTGTGCAGAATCTATAATTAAGACATTTAATGAAGATACCAAGTTAGATATTCCAGTGTCAATTGCAAGTCCTTTTGGTAGAGGAATGGCTGTAGGAGGCACTTGTGGAGCAATTACAGGAACACTTATGGCAGTGGGAGCATTGAAGGGAAGAAATACAAGTGAAGAAAAAAATAATTCAAGAACTCTTACTAAAGAAGTAATAAATAAGGTTAAAGAAGAATATGGTACGATTGAATGCGTTGAATTGAAGAAAAAAGGTGTAACTTGTGATGAAATAATAAAATTTACCTATGATATTTTAAGCGATTATACAAAATAAGGTAGTATATTGTGTAATAGTATAATGAATTCATGTGTTTAGTAGGTAGTCTAAGTTAAAGTTAGACTACCTGTTTTGGGTTTATATATCAATAATTTAATCTAAGGTCACCATATCTCTATACATATGTAATATTTCTAATGTGGGAAAAAGCAAATAATTGAACATTTTTCAACTACTGTAGTAATACACTTTATAGATAGAAATATTAAAGAGGTATATATGTCTATGTATTTTGACTTAAAAACTATTAAAGAACTTATAGGAGATAAATATTATAGAGAACAAAGAAAGTTCACTTTAGAGGAATTATCACAGTATAATGGAAAACCTGCTTATGTGGCAATAGAAGGTATAGTTTATGATGTAAGTAAAGAACCAACTTGGGGCGGAGGAACGCACTTTAATCTTACTGCTGGTAGAGATTTAACAGAGCAATTTAATTCTTGTCATAGAATGATTAAAATTCTTAATAGTGCACCTAAGGTCGGGATACTTACAGAAAATAATGATAAGAATATTATACATGCAACTATAAGTAGAGTAGAATACACATATGATTTCAGTCCTAATGATTGGGTTAGATATATTACTCCCTTAGTTAATCGTGCATTAGAAGAAGCTAATGCTGGAATTAATCTGGAACACTTGTTTCAGAAATTTATTTTGATAGGCATATTTGTAGGTCGGGGAGAAACTTTTCAAGAAGCGATTAATCAGGTAGAGGAATGGGAAAACACTGGTATATCTCAGTTATTAGAAAAGAGTAAGATGAATTGAGGTTATTATTACTAAAATGAAAAATTCCGACATTCTTCCGATCTCAGTTAGATATGATTTAATATTTAAAAATTACAATATGTAAATATTTTATAATTTTAACTTGATTAGTGAGTAATTGGAAGTTGTCTTTGATGATTGACAGTATTTAAGCAGATACTGTATAATGTAATAGGTATTAATAAGTTAAATTATATTTATAGTTTACAGCGCTGGAGGGAGGGATAAAATCATGTCAGAAATTAAAGTGAGAGATAATGAATCTCTAGAGCAAGCATTAAAAAGATTTAAAAAACAATGTTCAATGTCTGGAGTCCTTTCAGAAGTTAAAAAGAGAGAACACTATGAAAAACCAAGTGTAAAAAGAAAGAAAAAGTCAGAAGAAGCCAGAAAAAGAAAATTCAAGTAGTAAATTATAAAGTATAGTTTTACTAAATAAAGATTAACGTTACGTAATTTAATAGATATGAAAATGTCAAAAAATTCAGCCTAAAGTAGAAAGATTTTTTAAATAAATTTCTACTTTAGGCTTTTTATATTATTTTAACTTTTCATAAAAGGCATAATTGCATATTTGTTGCTTCATTTAGAGTTGTTAATTCTTGCTCCCATTTAGTAACAGTTCCTAAACCACGCTAAATAGATTTTGTAAATTGCAATTGAGTAAGTCCTAAGCTTGTCCTTTTGAATATACTGAACATGCAAAATTAATGACAACTTATTATCCATTACACAAATTAAGAAAAATAAAAGGCCTAGAAAATGCAAAATATGTTGATCCATATGCAGGTAGTAAAGGAAATTCCATTAGGTATTTATCAGTTGCACCTAGAACTAATGATTTAAAAGTTACAGGAGTAGACAACTTGTTTTGTGCCGGTGAAAAAAGCGGTTTGTTTGTTGGTCATACAGAAGCAATTTGTACAGGAGCTTTAGCTGGACATAATTCTGTAAGATTAGCTATGGGTATGCCACTTTTAATACTTCCTTCATCTATTGCGATTGGAGATATAATAACTTATGCAAATGAAAAGTCTGGAACTAGAGAAGGAAGAAAAGATAGGTATACTTTTGCTGGATCAAGCTATTTTAAAAGGATGAAAGAGCTTAATCTTTATACTACTGATATAAATGAAATTAGAGAAAGAATTAAAAAAGTTAATTTAGATAATATTTTTAGTCAAAAATTATGCTAATATAAAAAATTCTTAATAGAAGGCTACCTAAAATTAGGTAGCTTTTAAATGTTTAAATAGTATATTGTAGATTTTAATTTCGTTATTACTATATTGAAATTATATTGTGCTAACATTAATTTACAAGTAAAGGCTTTAATGTAGTAAATGTTTCTGGTGGAATGGGTTCATATGTAGGAGCAAAAAGAAAATAATTTATTTTAAGAGATAGTAACGTTTATTGATAAAGATGGGTATATTGTTGAAGAACATTCTAAGTTGATAACTAAAGAACAATTAGAAAATTAAATAAAATTATTAATTAAGTGATTAAGTCACAGAGAAAGCACACGGATGAAGTTATAATTAAAGTAGAAGAAGTATTGAAAATTAAAAAATATGAATTGGAGGAATTAAGTATGGCTAAAGTAATAAATAGTAATGAATTTATTGAACATGTTGAAAATACTAAAGGAGTAGTAGTTGTTGATTTCTTTGCAACTTGGTGTGGACCATGTAAAATGTTAGCTCCAGTGTTTGAGGGAGTTAGTAGTAAGATGGGTGATAAAGCTAACTTTTTTAAGGTAGACATAGATAAAAATGGCAATATAGCTCAAAAGTATAGAATATATGCAGTTCCAACTATGATTATATTTAAGGATGGAGTTCCAGTAGAAAACTTAGCAGGTTTTATGCCAGAACAAAATATAACAAATAAGGTAAAGGCATATTTATAAAAAAAAATAATTTGATTTAGATACTCAATAGTATTCCAATATTCTATATCACTTTCATTAGTTGCAGTTATGCTTTGCATCTACACTAAAATTTGTTAATAGTTTTGATTTTACAGAAAAGATTCAATTATATAGATAAATAAAAAAGCAAACTACTTAGTATTTAGTGGTTTGCTTTTTTATTTAGCAAATTTTAAAATCATGTATAGTTACAAGAAGATTTTCTTAATACTATTTTGTGACAATAATTAAATTCTTGCATAAAATAAATATGTAGATAGATATATATATATCTAGTAACAATAAAAACTGTCTTAAAACAACAACACTATTGACAATAGATAGATAATGTTCTATATTTAATATAGATGAATATCTATATAGAGAGGTTATGAATGAATATGAATTATGAAGAAAATGCAAAGATTATTAAATCCCTATCTGATCCGAATAGACTAAAAATAATTGATATATTATCTTGTGGTGAAAAGTGTGCATGTGATATTCTACAACATTTTGATTTTACTCAACCAACGCTTTCACATCATATGAAAGTGTTAATTGAGTCTGGACTTGTAGAGGCTAGAAAGGAAGGCCTTTGGAATTATTACTATTTAAATATTAATAATTGCAATAAGTTAAGTTTATTTCTAATGAGCCTTGTGACAGAAACAGAAAATTGTATCTGTAAGGATAAATCTAAATGTACCTGCAAATAAAAACAAGCATTTAATTAGAAGAATGGAGTGATTGTAAATGAAAAAAATGATAATATTTGATCCTGCTATGTGTTGTTCAACTGGTGTTTGTGGCCCATCTGTAAATAAGGAATTATTAAGAGTTGCAACGGTTATAAATACATTAAAGAATAAGGGTGTATTGATTGAAAGATATAATCTTACAAGTAATCCTCAAGCGTTTATAGATTATAAAGAAATAAATCAAATCTTAAATACTAAAGGGGTTGAAGCATTACCTGTGACTATGGTAAATGGAGTTGTAGTTAAAACAGGTAGTTATCCTATTAATAATGAATTTTGCAAGCTATTAGATATACCATTAAACTATTTAGAAGTTAATATAAAGAAGCCGAATATAAAACAATCTAATATAAAGAAACCTAATAATGGTTGTGGATGTAAAGGTGGATGTTGTTAATAGAAAGGAAGATTAAATTATGTTTAAAGCATTTGATATAAAAGAACTGAACTTAACTAAGTATTTATTTTTTACAGGCAAAGGTGGAGTAGGTAAGACATCAACAGCATGTGCTGTAGCTTTATATTTGGCTGATGAGGGAAAGAAGATTATGCTTGTAAGCACTGATCCAGCTTCCAATCTTCAAGATGTATTTAATACTGAATTAAATAATAAAGGAATTCAAATAAAAGAAATACCAAATTTAGTAGTAGCAAATTTTGAACCGGAAGTTGCAGCAGCTGAATATAGAGAAAGTGTTATTGGACCATATAGAGGAAAATTACCACAATCAGTAATAGATAATATGGAAGAACAATTATCTGGTTCATGTACTGTAGAAATTGCCGCATTTAATGAATTTTCATCAATGATAACTGATGAAAAAGTGTTTAATAAATATGATCATATTATTTTTGATACAGCTCCAACAGGCCATACTTTAAGAATGCTACAATTGCCTTCTGCATGGAGTAATTTTATTAATGAAAGCACTCATGGAGCATCATGCCTTGGTCAACTTGCTGGTCTTGAAGATAAGAAAGAAATTTATAAAAATGCAGTAAATACTTTAGCAGATAAGGATAAGACAATACTTGTACTTGTATCTCGTCCTGAAAATTCTCCATTAAAGGAAGCTGAAAGAGCGTCTACTGAACTTCAAGAAATAGGAGTAGAAAATCAGATGTTGGTTGTAAATGGTGTACTTCAAAAACATGATGATGAGTTATCAACTGCTATTTATGAAAAGCAACAAAAAGCTTTAGAAAATATGCCAGCTAAACTTAAGAATATTGAGACTTTTGAAATTCCACTAAGACCTTATAATATAACAGGACTCAAAAATGTAAGAGCTTTATTAAAAGAGGATTATATTAAAATTAGTGAGGATTCTTTAAATACTCCTTCAATACCAAAGTTAAAAGACGTTATTGATGATCTATATAATAGCAACAAAAAAGTTATATTTACTATGGGTAAAGGTGGAGTAGGTAAGACAACAATAGCAGCTGCAATAGCATTAGGTTTATCTAAAAAAGGTAAAAAGGTTCATTTAACAACCACTGATCCAGCTGGTCATTTGAAGTTTGTAGTAGATGAAAGCTATGGAATTTCATTAAGTAATATTGATGAAAAAGGTGAACTTGAAAAATATAGGCAAGAAGTATTAGGTAAAGCAAGGGAGAATAATATGACTGATGAAGATATTGAGTATATTGAAGAAGATTTGAGATCACCTTGTACTCAAGAAATAGCAGTATTCAGGGCTTTTGCTGAAATTGTAGAAAGGTCAGAAAATGAAGTGGTAGTAATAGATACAGCACCTACAGGTCATACGTTATTACTTTTAGACTCAACAGAAAGCTATAATAAAGAAATTTCTAGATCAGAAGGAGATATACCAGAGTCAGTTATAAACTTATTACCGAAATTAAGAAACGAAAGTGAAACAGAAGTTATTATAGTAACTTTAGCAGAGACAACTCCTGTTTATGAAGCTATGAGACTTCAAAAGGATTTAGATAGAGCAAAGATTCATAGTAAATGGTGGGTAATAAACTCAAGCCTTTATGCAACTAATACAACTAATGACATTTTAAGGGCAAAGGCAAGCAATGAAATTCAGTGGATTAATAAAGTTGATGAAATTTCAAATGGGAATTTTGCACTTATTGAATGGAAATCTGATGAAGTTAAGGGTGAAAAACTTAGTGAGTTAATTAATTAGAAGTATAAAACCAATACTAATTATTAATGATAGTTGGTAACTATATATATGTTGCAATTAATTTTCTACAGTAATTGTCAATTGTACATTGTTAATTGCAATATATAAGTATTTGGAGGTAAAAAACATGAGATTAATAGTTATAGGAGCAGTTGCAGCAGGAACATCAGCAGCTGCAAAAGCAAGAAGAAATGATGATAATGCAGAAATTGTGATTTACGAAAAAGATAAAGATATTTCTTATTCGGGTTGTGGATTACCTTATTATATAGGTAAGGAAATAGAAGACATCGGAGAATTAACTCCTAGAGATTCTGCATTTTTCAAGAAAAAGTATAATATTGATGTGTATACAGGATATGAAGTATTAAATATAAACTCTGACTCGAAAGAAGTAGAAGTGAAAAATCTTAATACCAATGAAGTTTTTAAAGATAGCTATGATAAATTAATTATAGCAACTGGAGCTTCACCATTTGTTCCACAAATAGAAGGTATAGATAATAGTAATGTATTTTTCTTAAGAAATGTTCAAAGTGCCAGAAATATAAAAGAATTTATAGATAATAAAAAACCTAAACATGCAGTAATTGCAGGAACAGGATTTATTGGCTTTGAAATGTTAGAAAACTTAATGAGTGACGGAGTTAATGTAACTATAGTTGAAATGCAAAATAAAATAACTTCAAATCTAGATGAGGATATGGCAGCATTTTTAGAGAATGCATTAAAGAAGAAAAATATAAATATTATAAAAAACTCAACTATTGTGAAATTTGATGATAAAAGTGTTACTTTAAAAGATAATACTGTACTTAAAAGTGATATGGTAATTATGGCAACTGGAGTTAGACCGAATACTGAGCTAGCAAGAGAAGCAGGGATAGAATTTGGTGTAACTAAAGCTATTAAAGTTAATAATAAGATGGAAACTAACATAACTGATATTTATGCTTGTGGAGATTGTATAGAGACTTTTTCTACTATAACAGGAAAGCCAGTATATAGACCATTGGGTTCTACTGCTAATAAAACTGGTAGAATTGCTGGTGATAATTCTACGGGAGGAAAGCTTGAGTACAGAGGAAATTTAAGCACAGGAATATTTAAGTTATTTGATATGACTATTGCAAATACAGGATTATCTGAAAAAGAAGCATTAGAAGAAGGCTATGAAATTCAAGTATGTCACAATATAAAGCCAGATAAACCATCATATTTTCACGGGAAAGAAATGGTTATAAAAGCTATTGCAGATAAAAATACAGAAAAAATATTAGGAGTTCAAATTATAGGTTATGAAGGTGTAGATAAAAGAATAGATGTATTTGCTACTTTAATAACTTATGGAGCTAAGGCAGATGAGTTGTTTCATTTAGATCTTGCATATGCCCCACCATTTTCAACTACTAAAGATCCAGTTCATTATACAGGAATGATATTAGATAATGCATTAAATAATAATAGACCAATCATAACATCAGAGGAATTAAGAGAGCTTGTAGCAAAAAATGGAAAAGTACACGTAGTAGATGCAAGAGTAAGCAAGCAGTATGATGAAGGCCATGTAGATAATGCACTAAATGTACCTCATAGTAAGTTAAGAGAAGCTATGGAGACATTAGATAAGGATTCAATAGTAGTAACTTATTGTAATAAAGGGGTTACAGGCAATGCAGCACAAAATATATTTATAACTCATGGCTATAAAAGGGTGTATAACCTTTCAGGTGGACACAAGTTTTATAAGGAAAGTGATAGAATATTAAATTCCTAAATGGCATTAATTCTAAATTTTAAATTAAATGTAAGTTTAAATTTGTTTATTTATATTAATTATTACAAATAAAAATGGAAAGAGGCGCTTATATTGAGCAATAAATCATCAAGACTATCATTCTTAGACAGATATTTGACTCTTTGGATATTTGCTGCAATGGCACTAGGAATATTACTAGGATGGGGAGTACCGTCATTATCAACAGGATTAGCAAAATTATCTGTCGGAACAACATCAATACCAATAGCAATTGGTCTTATAATAATGATGTATCCACCATTAGCTAAAGTTAATTATAAAGAACTTGGAAAAGTATTTAAAAATCCAAAGGTTCTTGGATTGTCATTAATACAGAATTGGATTATTGGACCAATTTTAATGTTCATACTTGCTTTTGTCTTTTTAAAATCTGACTCAGAATTAATGACTGGACTTATTCTTATAGGACTTGCTAGATGCATAGCTATGGTAATTCTTTGGAATAGCTTAGCAGATGGAGATAGCGAATATGCAGCTGCATTAGTAGCATTTAATTCTATATTTCAAGTAGTATTCTATTCTGTATTTGCGTACTTTTTTATTACAGTATTGCCACCTGTATTTGGGCTTACAGGATTTGAAGTTCATATTTCTATGGGAGAAGTAGCAACGTCAGTTGCAATTTACTTAGGTATTCCTTTTATGCTAGGAATGCTTACTAGACTTATATTAGAACCTAAAATGGGAACAGAGTGGTATACCAAAAAGTTTATTCCTAAAATAAGTCCATTAGCTTTAATAGCTTTATTATTTACAATTATAGTAATGTTCATGTTCAAGGGAAGATATATTGTGGAGCTACCTTTAGATGTAATTAAAGTAGCGATACCTCTTTCAATTTACTTTATAGTAATGTTTTCTGTATCATTTTATATAAGTTACAAATCAGGAATAGACTATCATAAAACTACAACACTTTCATTTACAGCTGCAAGTAATAACTTTGAACTTGCAATAGCTGTGGCAGTAGCAGTATTTGGAATTGAGTCAAAGGTAGCATTTGCAGCCGTAATAGGACCACTAATTGAGGTGCCTGTAATGATAGGGTTAGTAAATGTAGCATTGCATTGGGGAAAGAAGTATTTTTCATACTCTAGAGATGAAAATATCTAAATGTTGTAATTAGAAATAAAGCTTTTAAAATATGAAAAATATGGAGTTTTAGTACTTGAAAAGGAGGGCAAGGTGCTTAAAGTGTAAAACTATGTCCATAACCTAGACTTTTTGTATATCTTTCTTGGTTTAAATTCATCTAGTCTATCATTAAGTTAAAAAGCGTTGTTCAAATTTTTTGAGTTTGAACAATGCTTTTTATAATTTAAATGATCTTTCAGATAAGTTCCAAGTATATGCTCCAGATTATAGTTGGTATGTTAAGAATAGCAATGCAATGGTTGAATTACTTAATGAATAGTACCGAATTATAGTGTCTAAGTTCCCTAAGTTAAAAATTTTCTAGGGACAAGTTGCTAAATTTATTAGAATGTTAACATCTTGCAGAATATTATCAAAATGTGATAATATATTAATTGATTTGTTGTATTTTTAAAATTTCACGTAAAATATATTAATATTTTAAAAAAATATCATATTAAAACGGGATTTTTGACGAATAGATTAAATAAATAGGAGGACGTTATGAACATTTTTAAGAAAAAATCAGTAGATCAAATACTGGAAGGTGTACAGAAGACGGCTTTAAAGAAAAATCTTAAAGCTAAAGACATAGCTGCATTCGGGATTGGAGCAGTAGTCGGAGTAGGTATATTTGTTGCCACCGGGGAAGGGGCACATTTAGCAGGACCAGCAGTAATTATTTCATTCATTATAGCAGGTATAGTAGCTTGTCTTTGTGCGTTATGTTACTGTGAACTTTCAACCATGTTTCCAGTAGCAGGAAGTACATATTCATATTCATACATAGTATTTGGTGAAATAATTGCAATGATAATTGGATGGTGTCTTACTGCAGAATACTTAGTTGCCTGTAGTGCAGTTGCATCAGGATGGTCAGGCACCTTTGTTGGTATATTAAAGTCAATAGGAATAACACTGCCAACAGTCTTTACGGCATCACCAAGTAAAGGTGGAATAGTAGATTTACCAGCTATATTAATAATCGCATTAATAACTTACCTCTTATATTATGGTATGAAGGAAAGTGCTAAAGTTAATAATATAATTGTAGGAATAAAAATAGCTATAATTATTATATTTGTAATTCTTGGAGTATCACATATAAATCCATCTAACTATCAACCTTTTGCACCACATGGATTTAATGGGATTTTTGCAGCAACTGCTACTATATTCTTTTCTTTCATAGGTTTTGATGCCATATCTACAGCAGCAGAAGAAGCTGAAAATCCTGGTAGAGATATTCCGTTAGGACTTATAATTTGTTTAATAGCAGTTACAGTACTTTATGTTTCTGTTGCTATTGTACTTACCGGAATGGTTCCTTATCAAGAAATAATTTCAGAAAATGCAGTGCCAGGGGCTTTGGCAAGAGTAGGTATAAACTGGGGAGCAGCGTTAGTAGGAACAGGAGCAATACTTGGAATGATTTCTACCATAATGGTAGTGCTTTATGGTCAAGTTAGAGTATTTATGGTTATGTCAAGAGATGGACTTTTACCAAAATTATTTTCAAAGGTACATCCTACACATAAAACACCATATATCTCAACCATGATAACTGGAAGTATAGCAGCAGTAATAGCAGGATTTTTACCACTAGATATTATTGTACAATTTTTAAGTATAGGGACATTATTAAGTTTCATAGCTGTATCTCTTGCAGTTATAATACTTAGAAAAACTATGCCAAATTTTAAGAGAATCTTTAAAGCTCCTGGGGTACCATTTACTCCGATAATAGCTATAATATGTTGTGTAGTTTTATTAAGTAGATTACAACTGATAACTTGGATTGGTTTTTTAGTTTGGCTTATTATAGGACTTTTAATATACTTTGTTTATGGAAGAAAACACAGTATGCTTCAAAATGAAGAAACCTCAGAGGATTCAGATAAGGCTGTATAACGTTAAAACACAAATTAATAGTGCTTAGCAGGAGCAACTAAAAGGTTAAAAAATTGCTTTTATAGCATAGAGTAAGCCATATAGGGTATAGAAATTCTTTGGAATTTTTATACCCTATATTTATTTGTTTTATATTTTATTATAAATAAAGGAGTTGTGCTTTCATCAGAAATAATTACTCTACCTTTGATTTTTTAAATCTATAAAAATGAATGGTTTAAAGTAACATATTAATACAAAAAAGTGAATAGAATTTTATTATGGAAAATAATACAAAAATATTTAGTGCTGTTTATTATTAATTTTTTCAAAATTTGTTTTGAGAATTTTCTGAAAATAATGTATAATGGTAGCAGAAAAATGTTTACATAGATAGTTATATTAGAAATTATCTTTATTTGTAAGGCATGAAAAATCATGCAGAGGGGAGTAAAAAATGAGTAGACTTGATATTACAACACCCAATAGGGCACAAACCGTAGTGGAAGGCCTTTATAAGGATTTAGAACGTCGAATTATTGCCAGCCCTCCAGGACTTTGCCCAGTTGATATGGCAGCTTCCTTTTTAAAACTGTGCCATGCACAAACTTGTGGAAAATGTGTTCCATGCAGAGTTGGACTAGCACAATTAGAAAATTTACTTAATGATGTTTTAGATGGTAACGCAACACTTGAGACCATTGATCTAATTGAAAAAACAGCAAGGGTAATTTCGAATTCTGCTGATTGCGCAATTGGGTATGAAGCAGCCAATATGGTTTTAAAAGGTGTTATAGGTTTTAGAAGTGATTATGTAGAACATATTATAAACGATAGATGTATTTGTAATTTAGATCAACCTGTTCCATGTGTAGCATTATGTCCAGCAGGAGTAGATATTCCTGGTTATATTGCGTTGATATCAGAAGGAAGATATGCTGATGCAGTTCGTCTTATCAGAAAGGACAATCCATTCCCAACTGCTTGTGCACTTATTTGTGAACATCCATGTGAGGCTAGGTGTAGACGTAACATGATAGATGATGCAGTAAATATCCGTGGACTAAAGCGCTATGCTGTTGATCATGCTGGAAAAGTTCCAGTACCAGAATGTGCTCCATCTACAGGCAAAAAAGTTGCAGTAATTGGTGGTGGACCTGGAGGCTTAAGTGCAGCTTATTTCCTTTCACTTATGGGTCATCATGTAGTAATTTACGAAAAACGTTCTAATCTAGGAGGCATGCTTCGTTATGGTATTCCAAGTTATCGTTTACCAAGGGAACGCCTAGAAGAAGATATTGAAGCTATTATTTCTGCAGGTGTAGAAATAAAAACAGGTGTTACTATTGGAAGTGACATTTCTATGTTAGATCTTAAAAATACATATGATGCACTTTATATTGCTATTGGTGCACATACGGACAAAAAAATAGGCATCATGGGTGAGGAAAGCAAAGGGGTCATTTCTGCAGTAGAGATGTTACGTGCTATTGGTGATAATACCAGTCCTGATTTTTCTGAAAAAACGGTTGTTGTAATTGGTGGTGGAAATGTGGCAATGGATGTTACAAGATCTGCTACTAGACTTGGAGCAAATAAAGTAACCAATGTATATAGACGTAGAAAGGTAGATATGACAGCATTACCTGATGAAATAGAAGGTGCTATTGCTGAAGGATGTGAAATATTAACACTTCAAGCACCAGTAAGGATTGAAAATGATGAGGATGGAAAAGTTGTAGCATTATGGGTAAAACCTCAAATAATTGGGAAGATTGATGCTACTGGACGTGCTACAATAGTAGATTCTGATGAAGACGAGATTAGAATTCCTTGTGATTTAGTCATTGTATCGATTGGCCAAGGTATAGAATCTAGACACTTTGCTGAATATGGTGTACCTGTTAAAAAAGGTGTTATTGAGGCTCTGAGCTCAAGTGGTATTGAGAATAGTCCGGGAATATTTGCAGGTGGTGACTGCGTAACTGGTCCAGCAACTGTTATTCGTGCAATTGCAGCAGGTAAAGTAGCAGCAGCCAATATAGATAATTATCTAGGATATAATCATATTATTAAGACAGATGTAGAAATTCCAACTGCAAGGCTAGATGATAGACCAGCATGTGGTAGAGTTAATATGATAGAGAGAGATGCTATGGAACGTAAAAATGATTTTGAGCTTATAGAATGTGGAATGACTTGTGCAGAAGCACATCAAGAATCATTTAGGTGCCTAAGATGTGATCACTTTGGATATGGAGTATTCAAGGGAGGGAGGGTTAAAAAATGGTAAAATTAAAAATTGATAATATATTAGTAGAAGTAAACGAGGGTACTACCATTTTAGATGCAGCAGCACTTGCTGGAATTCCTATCCCAAGCCTTTGCTATTTGCGAGGACTAAATGAAATAGGTGCTTGCCGTGTTTGTGTTGTTGAAGTGAAAGGAAAAGATAAATTACTTCCTGCATGTAATAATATGGCAGAAGAAGGCATGGAGGTATTTACAAATAGTCCTAGAGCTCGAGAAACTCGTAGAACAAATGTAGAACTTATTCTTTCACAACATGATTGTAATTGTGCATTCTGTGTAAGAAGTGGTAATTGTAGTTTGCAAAAGGTTGCTAATGATTTAGGAATAATAAAACTAAATTATGCTAAGAATGTTGAACCATATATATGGAATGAGAGTTTTCCATTAATACGTGATGCTGGGAAGTGTATTAAGTGTATGCGTTGTATTCAAGTTTGTGATAAAATACAAAGTCTTAATATTTGGGATGTTGCAAATACTGGTTCTAGAACAACTGTAGATGTTTCATATAATAGAAGAATTAAAAATTCAGATTGTTCTTTATGTGGGCAATGTATTACTCACTGTCCTGTAGGAGCATTAAGAGAGAGAGATGATACAGAAAAGGCTTTTTCAGCACTTTCAAATCCAGATAAGATTACAGTAGTACAAATAGCACCTGCTGTTAGAGCAGCATGGGGTGAATCGCTTGGCCTTTCACGAGAAGAAGCAACAGTAGAACGTCTTGTTGCAGCTCTAAGAAGAATGGGTTTTGATTATATATTTGATACAAATTTTAGTGCAGACCTTACGATTATGGAAGAGGGCAGTGAATTTTTAGCAAAACTAAATGATAAGGGAAATAATGTATTCCCTATGTTTACATCATGTTGTCCAGGGTGGGTACGTTTCATAAAATCACAATACCCTGACATGGTAAATCAGCTTTCAACAGCAAAATCACCACAACAGATGTTTGGCGCCGTAGCAAAGAGTTATTATGCTAAACTTTTAAATGTAGATCCATCAAAAATTTACTGTATTTCAATTATGCCATGTGTTGCAAAAAAGCATGAGGCTGAGATTCCTGTCATGAATGATGCGGAATCAGGTCCAGATGTTGATTTAGTTCTTACAACACGCGAGGTTGATAGAATGATAAGAGCGGAGCATATTGTACCTAAAGATTTAAAAGAAGAAGCGTTTGATATGCCTCTTGGAATTGGCTCAGGTGCAGGTGTTATTTTTGGTGCTACAGGCGGAGTTATGGAAGCAGCCCTTAGATCAGCCTATTTCTTAGCTACAGGTACAAATCCAGATCCAGATGCATTTAAAGAAGTAAGAGGTATGAATGGATGGAAAGAAAAAACTTTTGAAATCACAGGAATACCTATAAAAATAGCAATAGTAAGTGGACTTGGAAATGCTAGAAAGTTAATTAAGGCAATAAGAGCAGGAAAGGTTAACTATGATTTCGTAGAAGTCATGGCATGTCCAGGAGGATGTTCAGGTGGAGGTGGACAACCAATTTCAGATGGCTTAGAACTAGCAAAGGTACGTGCAGATAATTTATATGGACTTGATAAAAAATCTACACTTAGATTTTCACATGAAAATCCTTCTGTTATAAAGCTTTATACTGATTATATGGAAAAACCGCTATCACATAAGTCACACAAATTACTTCATACTGATCACAATGGATGGAATATGCCTATATCTCCAAGAAGAGAAATGAATGATGAAGAGGAATAGTAAGAATAAGAAAAATGATGTGTATAAGCATCATTTTTTTCTTGCATTTTTTAATTAACAATGATATTCTTAATTATATGATAAACATTTTCAATTAGGAGGGGAGACGTCATCATGAGTATTTGTAGTTTAAATCCAGGAGAAAAAGGAATAATTTCATCAATTAATGGAGATTCAAAATTAATAAAAAGATTATTTGCATTAGGATGTATAGAGGGGACAGAAGTTGAGCTCAGAAGAACAGCACCTCTAGGAGATCCAATAATTATAAGTTTTAGAGGATTTGATTTGGCTATTAGAAAAAAAGATGCCAAGTATATATTGTTAGAAAAATAAGTGGTTTAAAATTTATACAACTTATATATAAAACAACTCAAATAAATGAACTAAAGCTAATTAAAGCGAGAATTATTAGCAGAATAGAGGAGACTTGAATTTATGATAAATGTAGCTTTACTAGGTAATCCCAATGTAGGAAAAACCACATTATATAATGCACTTACAGGTTCAAATCAATATGTTGGCAATTGGCCAGGTGTAACTGTAGATAAAAAAGAAGGTTTTCTTTCTGGAGATATTAAAATTGTAGATTTACCTGGAATATATGCCATGGATACTTTCTCAAATGAAGAAAAGGTATCTAAGAAATTTTTAGAAGAAAGCGATGTAGATTTAATATTAAATATTGTAGATGCATCAAATCTTAATAGAAATTTATATCTTACAACTCAACTTAAACAATTTAATATACCAATAATATTAGCTTTGAATATGATTGACGTCAGTGAAAGTAAAGGAATAGTTATTGATTATAAAAGATTATCAGAGGAATTAAATGTAGAAGTTGTTCATATTGTTGCAGGAAAAAATAAAGGTATTCATAAAATTGAAGAAAGACTACAAAAAGGAAATTTTAATGCACCTTTAGATTCAGATAAGTACAAATTTTCTTCTGAAAAAGAAGCTTATGAATTTATTGAAAAAGTATTAAGTACAAGTATTACAGAACAGGAAAAAAAGGAAGCAACTATAACCGAGAAAATGGACAAGTGGGTATTACATCCGGTTTTCGCTTATCCGATTTTTATATTGCTAATGGCTTTAATGTTTGAATTAACATTTTCTTTGGTTGGACAACCTATTTCAGATTTATTGGACGGATTTTTAAATGATATCTTAATACCCTATGTAGGGAATCTACTTTCATCAACCTCTCCTTGGTTTAATTCTCTTATTGTAAATGGAATAATTTCTGGAGTTGGAGCAATAATAGTATTATTACCAATAATTTTAGTGCTGTTCATGTGTATAACCATATTAGAAGATAGTGGTTACATGGCGAGAGTAGCATTTATGATGGATAAGTTAATGAGAAAAATGGGACTTTCAGGTAAGGCATTTATACCTATGATAATAGGTTTTGGATGTACAGTTCCAGCAATAATGACTGCTAGAACTTTAGAAAGTGAAAAAGATAGGAAACTTACAGCACTACTTGTACCATTTATGTCTTGTAATGCAAGATTACCAGTTTATACAGTTTTTGCAGCAGTATTTTTTGAATCACATAGAGGACTTATAGTATCTTCACTATATTTACTTGGAATAATAGTTGCATTTTTACTCGGAATATTATTTAAAAATACATATTTTAAAAAGGATGAAGAACCGTTTATAATTGAAATCCCTGAATATAAAATGCCAAAGTTTTCTTCAATATATAAACAAACAAAAGATAAAGCTATGAGCTTTTTAAAGAAAGCTGCAACTATTATATTTGCAATGAGTGTGGTAATATGGTTTTTATCAAACTTTAATATTCATGGTATGGTAAATGAAGTTAACGATAGTATATTAGCATCTATAGGTAGCGTAATAGCACCAGTATTTGCACCACTAGGTTTTGGAAATTGGCAGTCAGCAGTGTCACTTATTTCTGGCTTACTTGCTAAAGAATCAGTTTTAGCCTCAATGCAAGTAATTTTTGCTGGAGATCTATCAGTTATTTTACCAGAACATTTTACAACTATTTCAGCTTATGCTTTCTTAGTATTCATATTACTTTATACTCCATGTATATCTGTAATTGGAACTATGAAAAAGGAATATGGCACAAAGCTAACTTTATTTTCAGTGTTTTTTCAATTAATAATAGCATGGATTGCTGCCTTCTTAGTATTTAATATAGGTAGCTTAATATTCCAATAAACAATTTAAGTACAATTTTTAGTATTTGCATTAAAAATTTAATATTATAGGTGGGTGAAGCTTAAATGATAGAATTAATAATTACCATGATAATAGTCTTTTTTGCTGGATTTATAATAGTTAAGTCTTTAAAAAATTCTTCAAAAGGAAAGTGTAATTGTGGATGCAATGGGTGTAAATCTCAAAATATTTGCTCCGGGAAAAAGAATAATACTATAAAATAGCATTTAGGCACTATCAAAAAATAACAAGTCAGCAGCTAGTCTATTTTTCGCCATACTACGTTGGCATATTTACCTACTAGGCCCACTATGAGGTGAATATGACGCAAAATATACATCGCATCATTGATTTGTTAGTTTCTTTCTAGTGCCTTAATTAGAAATACATATGCTTGTGGATTAAAAGTTCTAAAATTCTTTAGAATTTAAGAATTAGTTTGTAAAATTCGAGTAATGCAAAATCTCATTAAAAACGTTAGTTTTTTAGTGAGATTTTTCTGATTTATACATAAGTCAGAAGTGGTGTTATCTATATTAATAATCTATTATTTTTGACAGCTGATAAATCTATAGTATAATAAGGCATATTCAAAAAAATAGCCTATCACAATGAAGGAATTCAAACAAAAGATGAAATAATAATAATAGTAGGAGTATATAAAATGAATTATAAAACACATATAAATGGTGGAATATTAGTAGGACTATATGTAAGCTTACAAATGACCAATACGCATATAATAGCTAAAGGAGTACTTTTAGGCGGAGCACTAGTTGGAAGCATATTCCCTGATATTGATCATAAAAATAGTTATATTGGACACAAAGTAAAAACAATTTCTAAAGTAATAAATAAATTTGCTGGGCATAGAAAATTGTTTCATGCACCACTTATGTACTTGCTTTTATATTCAATAAGTCTTGGAATGATTACACATAAAGTACTTATAGTTGGTGTAAAGGGATTATTTTTAGGAGTATTATCACATTTGCTTTTAGATAGTTTCACAATTGGAGGCTTGCCTTGGTTTTATCCTTTGAGTAAAAAGAAATTTTCTTTGGGCAAGATAAAAACAAATAGCACGCTAGAACATATATTATGTGGAATTTTAACTTGTATAAACATATTTATAGTCCTTGATATACTTCATATTACTTCAGTATTTACATTTACTCAAAAATAAAAACCACACTTGAAGACTTAGGATTATATGATGAAGAAGATGAATACATTATTTCATTTAATGGTGCAGGAATAGTTAAAAATTTTAATTTTAAATGGGCAAGTTTTTTAATTATAGATATCAAAAGAGAGCAGATTTTATAAAATCTGCTCTCTTTTTAGTGTCTAGTAAAATAATAGAATTAACTTCATTATTAAAAGTAAAATTAAATTTTTCCTAATTCAATTCTATTTCATAAAATTTAAAGTAGATTTATCAATATTTTTAATTTTTTTAATAGCTAATCCACAGTAGATTAAAGCTACTATATAGAAAATAACAAAAAAAACTGGTAAATCTATTCCAGATATCTCTAATAAAGATTCTAGTAATAGTGGTAATGTCATTGCATAAAAGCTTAAAATGCAAGCTTTAGAATACTTTAATTTTACACCCATTATAGAACTAATATTTAAACTTAGTGGTCCTAGTATTAAAAATCCTGAAATTAAATTCACCAAAAATGAAAGTATTGGATCCAAGATTAAGAGTATTATTGGAAAAATACTTTTCAATATAGATAAAGAACTTTGTAAAGTTTTGTTTGTTAAATCAAATTCGCTAAAATCTGTGAACTTTAGCGTTTGTAGGGTACTATAATTTTGTCTAATAGTAATTTCATCTGAATTTATATAGATACCATCACTATAAGAGTCTAAAAGTGATTTATTCGTTTTGCCACTTGTATCAACAATAAGTTGTTCTCCATCATGTTTATAGTAAATAGGCTCATCTGAATCTACAGATAATAGACCATTTTTAAGTTCAAAGTTTGGTGCACTATGTATAAAGGTTGCTTGTATAACAGATATTTCAGAATTAAATTTAGCTATTACATTTATATTAGTTATAGTAGAAAAAATTAAAGTAACAAGAAAAAGATATAAAATTGATTTTCCAAGTCCTTGTACTAAAAATTCTTTATAGGCTGCAAAATTGAAAAAACTGTATGCAAATTTATGCCCAAATCCCATTTTGGTTTTCAAAGAAAGACCCCCTTGTAAATGTATGATTGTCTGTTTATTGATAATTATAACACATTGAATAATAATACGACAGAGGTTTGAATATTTAAATGAAATATGTTATCATTACCATAATAAATTTAATATGGACAGTCCGTTAGAACGGATGTGATATAACTGATACTAATAGACATGGCTATTTTAAAGGAACTCCATCTTAATTTGTTTAGTTACTGGATTGTAGATAAAATATTTAAAAATCAATCTTACCTTATTTTTCATTTCTTCTGCATTGTTCATAAGTGTAAAATCCAATATATTCTCAAGTTCGGTTATATTATCTAAACTAATTCTCTTTTCTTTATATACATCCTTGAAATTTTTATAGTTACCTAATTTTAATACTAAGTTCCTTACTTCATTTTCTAACTTATCTACATCTATATAATTATTATTAGAACACTTTTCTTGGTCTGTATTTAATTTACCTCGTGATTTAAGCATATTAGTGCAAGCATAATATGCTTTGCTACAACCATACGTCATATATCCATTACCATTAGCATTTCCTATTATTTCATACTTCTTGCTTAAGTAAGCAGATGTTTCATTGCTTGATTTACTGCAGATATTACAACAATTCAATTAAGCTTAATTTTAAGGTGACAATTAAATTTTACTTTTGCATATTATGTAGTAAAAAGAAAAGAAGGTGAGCTGTAGTTATGTTAGGTATTGATTTAAAATCAAGATTAAGAAATAAAACGTTTTGGGTTGCAATGGCTAGTGCTATAGCATTATTAGTTCAACAATTAGGATTAAATATACTTCCTACCAATTATTCAGAAATTGTTAATACAATACTAACAATTTTAACAATGTTGGGAATATTTGTTGACACTAGTACAACAGGGATATGTGACAAAGTTAGTACTGCCACTAATATTGATAGTACTAATAATACAACAGAGCAAGTGTAATAAAAATATTTTGAGTAGCCTTCATGGTTACTCTTTCATATTATGTAGTATAAAAATAAGAAAGAAGGCGCATTATTATGTCACAATGGAAATGGTGCTTAACAGACAATGACGGAAAAGTAATCAAAGGTTGGTATCAAGATAAAGGAAAATGGTATTAATGTAGTGGCTGGTGTTAAAGATTCAGCTACAATTACTGCTAATTTTCAAGCATGGAGTAATGGTGGAGGACAAAGAATAGAAGGTCTTTATAGAAGAAGAACTAAAGAAGCTGCGATGTTTCTAAATGGAGATTATACAGGAAATGTATAATCTGCTATAATACGTGTGGCTAAATTGCACATTATGTTAGCTAATAAAGGTAGATTGAGTAGAAATACTAGGTCTACCTTTATTTTTGTTTAATAAACAATATAATTAAAAATTTTTATGTTTGATTCACATAGATATGCAAATCAACATAATATATAGTAATACTACTATTAAAACAGAGGAGGAAATTTCAATGGGAAGCGAAGACAATAATCGTTATTCTGAAAGAAAACACTATAAGATAAAAAATCATAATCATGAATTTGAATCAAGTACAGATTATGAAGAAGACGATGAATGCGTATTACACAATCATCGTATTGCTGGTGTGACTGGTCCTCCAATTAAATATGGGAAATCTCATGTTCATAAAGTAGATGTGCTTACAGATACTTTTGATGATCATTTTCACAGAATTTGTGATACTACTGATCCAGCGCTTTATCTTCCAGATGGAAAACACATTCATGTACTAAAAGGTACAACAGAGATTGCGGATGGACATGACCATGACTATTATTTCACTACTCTAATTGAAGATCCTACTAATGTACCAGACGATAGAAAGTGTTAAAAGAAAGCTTGCAGAATTAGTTTTATGATGCTATAAGATAAAACGATAAATTTCATATTAAATAGAGGAGAGGGTATGGGAGTTAATCCTGTACCCTTTATTTTTTTGAATTCATTCAATTTAAAGTGTTCTGAGTGTGGGATTGTATTAAAGTTAACGGATGAACAAAATCTTTATGCTGATGTATTAGAAATTAAATTAATAAAACCTGTTAAAGCAACCAAAAGAGCAGAAACAAATACAAATCAATTAGATTGCTTTGCTGTTAATAATTGTTGTATTCCTAATAATATATTAGATAAAATAGGACATACATTTATATGCGAGCGTAAAAATGAAAATAAGGCTCCTGCAAATGGCTATTTTACAATTTAAACAATATTTACTAATTTATTTATTATTTGAAGATGATGAAAATATATATAAAATTTTAGAGGTAGTAAATTAATACTACCTCTTTTATTAAATATCAGGAAATATATAGTCATGCATTAATATATTTGACAATGATTTTATATAATATACAACTAAATAAAATAGAGGTAGTGTAGGGGATTATTTTGTACTACCTCTATTTTAATTGGGTTATCATGTCTCCCTTAGTATATTTAACAAACAATTCAATAATAATGCTTTATATTTTATTAAAAATGGGTTTTAAAAAAGCAAGTAAAAAATCACTTGCTTTTTTAATCATCATCTTTTATTTTATAATGATCCTTTAAATTGTTAATTATCATGGTATTTAATATTATAATTAAATTTATATAATAAAAAGCTAGGACAATTCAAATCCTAGCTTTTGCTATGAACATACTAATTCCCCATGCGAATGCTCAAACTTCATTGTATCATTATTGCAATCTTTTAATAATTAATGTATAATCCGTATTATTGATATTTAATATTAAGATTGATTTTAGTGTATCAGTCTTGGACAGTTCGTTAGACCATCCTGTCGTTAAACAAAACTAGGCAATTTAATTTTAAATTAAGTAAAAAATTTAAGGTTAATTTTGTTGTGCTAGTTTTAGTTATAACAAAATTAACCTTTTTTAGTATATAAAAATACGTAAATTTAAAACAATATACTACTTAAGGTTTAGCTGTAATTTATTTTTTAAAAATTACAAAAAAATAAACCATTATTATATAAGGAGAACAATATGTTTAAGATAAAGAGTGAAGTACAATTTGATATGGCACATTATTTAAGTGGATATAAAGGGAAATGTTCTAATATTCATGGACATAGATATAAGCTAATTGCAAAGCTAAAATCAGAAACTTTACATGGAGAAGGTCAACTTAGAGGTATGGTTGATGACTTCTCAAATTTTAAGGATGCTTTGAAAGAAATTGGAGATATTTTTGATCATAAGCTAATTATTGAAGATAATAAAGAAGGAAAAGCTTTAGCAAAGAAACTAGAAGAACTTTCAAACAATTTTGATGTATATTTTGTGAGTTATAGGCCAACAGCAGAGGAAATGTCTAGAGATATTTTTAATAGATTAAAGAATAAGGGGTTATCAGTATGTGAAGTGGAACTATTTGAAACGCCTAATAATAGTTGCATATATACAGAAGATTAATTGGAGGATTTGAGATGTTGAATATAGTAGAAAAATTTTTATCAGTAGATGGAGAAGGTCCTAGTTCTGGTGAACTTGCGACTTTTATAAGATTTCAAGGTTGTAATTTAAGATGTTCTTGGTGTGATACTACTTATTCATGGGACAAAGAGAGCACAGCTGAAGTATTAACTGCTAAAGAAATTTATAATTATATAAAAGAAACCAGAGTAACAAACGTTACTTTGACTGGTGGAGAACCACTTATTCAAGAAAATATAGATGAACTTTTAGAGCTTTTAAATTTAGATGATAATTTAACAATTCATATAGAAACTAATGGAGCCATAGATATAGAACCATTTAAGAAAAGACATACACAGAATAACATTCATTACATAGTAGATTTTAAATTGCCAAGTAGTAATATGACTAATAAAATGAATTTAAATAATTTAAAGATTGTAGAAAATAGTGATGTTTACAAGTTTGTTGTAGGAAGTAACGAAGATTTACAAATGACGTATGAGCTCATAATAAAATACGATTTAACTTCTAAATGCTTGGTTTATTTAAGTCCTGTTTCGGGGAATATAGATATGCAAGAAATTGTAGAGTTTATGAAAGATAAAAAATTGAACAAAGTTAGATTACAAGCACAACTTCATAAGATTATTTGGGATAAGAATGCAAGAGGGGTTTAATTGTCAAGTAAAGCGTGGTGCAGCCACTTATGTTCTCAAATTATAGTATATATAAGATATAGGGTTTAAAAATGTGAGGAGGATTGGATATGCCAAAGAAGATAGATACTAAAAAGATAGAGGAATGTATAAGAGAAATTTTAATTGCATTAGGTGATGATCCCAATAGAGAAGGGTTATTAGATACACCTAAAAGAGTCTCTAAAATGTATGAAGAGGTTTTTGAAGGCATGACTCTTTCAAATGAGGAAATAGCAAAAATGTTTAGAACTACATTTGAAAATGAAGAATTCATGTCTGAAGCTCACAAAAATATGGTTGTTGTTAGAGATATACCAATTCATAGTTATTGTGAACATCATTTAGCACTTATGTATAACATGAAGGTTACCGTGGTATATATACCAAAAGAAAAAATCATAGGCCTTAGCAAAATTTCAAGAATAGCAGACATGGTAGGGAGAAGGCTTCAGCTTCAAGAGAGAATTGGAAGTGATATTGCAGAAATAGTTTCAATGGTTACAGAAAGTAGTAATGTTGGTGTTCTTATTACTGGAGAACATGGATGCATGACTTCAAGGGGTATAAAGAAACCTGGAACACTTACTACTACAACAACTTTTACTGGAGAATTTCAAACTAATGATATGTTAAGGCAAGAGGCATTATTAATTATGAAGTAGAATAATATAATTGAAACTAATGGATACTTGTTAATATAAGTTAAAACATTAGAATAAGTTAAAACATTAGACAATAGTTAAGAATATATAAATTAAATGATAATAGCAAATAACTATATTGGGAGGAATTGGAAATGGATAAAAAAGCAGTAGTTGTATTTAGTGGTGGGCAAGACTCTACTACATGTTTATTTTGGGCCCTTAAGGAATTTGATGAGGTTATTGCAGTTACCTTTGATTATAATCAAAAGCATAGGAAAGAAATAGAATGTGCTACTGATATAGCAAATGAATTAGGGGTAGAACATCATATATTAGATATGGCACTACTTAATCAACTAGCACCTAATGCGCTTACAAGAGATGATATAGAAATTAAAATGGGAGAAAACGGAGCGCCTCCATCAACATTTGTAGAGGGAAGAAACATGTTATTCTTAACTTTTGCAGGTGTACTAGCTAAGGTTAAAGGTGCAAAACATATTGTAACAGGAGTATGTGAAACAGATTTCAGTGGATACCCTGATTGCAGAGATATATTTATAAAATCTCTTAATGTTACTTTGAATTTAGCAATGGGTTATGATTTTGTAGTTCACACTCCACTTATGTGGATAGACAAAGCTGAAACTTGGCAAATGGCAGACAGCTTTGGAAAATTAGATTATATAAGAGAAAGAACACTAACTTGTTATAATGGAATAATTGGAGATGGATGTGGAGAATGTCCAGCTTGTAAACTTAGAAAAAGAGGATTAGATAATTATTTATTGAGTAAGAATGATAATAATAAATAACAATCTATTTCTTACAAAGTCTGATTACAGATTTTGTTGTAATTATTTATTTTAAAGGAGAAAAATAATGAGCGAAAGTGGAAGAAAGTCAAAAGAACTTGAAGGAATAACACTCCTTGGAAATCAGGGAACAAAGTATGATTATGGATATAATCCTGAAGTATTAGAAGTTTTCGATAATAAGCATCCTGATAATGATTATTTTGTGAAATTTAACTGTCCAGAATTTACTAGTCTTTGTCCTATTACAGGTCAACCTGACTTTGCAACAATTTATATAAGCTATATTCCAAATATAAAAATGGTAGAAAGCAAGTCTTTAAAGCTATATTTATTCAGCTTTAGGAATCATGGGGATTTCCATGAGGATTGTATGAATATAATAATGAAGGATTTAATCAAACTTATGGATCCAAAATATATAGAAGTATGGGGAAAGTTTACTCCAAGAGGTGGAATAAGCATAGATCCATATTGTAACTATGGAATGAAGAACTCAAAGTTTGAAGAAATGGCAAATTACAGAATGATGAATCATGATATGTATCCAGAAAAAGTTGATAATAGATAATATTAAGGAGCTGATTTTAAAAGTTGAGTAAAGTTATTGTTATAGGGGCAGGTCCAGCAGGTATGATGGCTGCATTGCAGGCTGCAAAAAAACATGAGGTAATATTATTAGATGGTAATGAAAGAATTGGAAAAAAACTTTTTATTACTGGTAAGGGGAGATGTAATGTTACTAATGCAAAAGATATATCTGAGTTTTTTGAGTATATATCAGGTAATCCCCATTTTCTATACAGTTCATTATATAGTTTTACTAATGATGATACTATGAATTTCTTTGAAGGTGAAGGGATTAAACTAAAGGTTGAAAGGGGAGATAGAGTTTTCCCTGAGTCTGATAAATCTTCAGATATAATAAGAGGTTTATCTAATGCCCTTAGTAGAACTAAGGTGAAAATAAGATTAAATTCTAAAGTTACCAATGTTAAATTTAAAGATAAAAAAATAACAGCTCTTGAAATAAATAATGACGAAATTTTAAGTGGAGATTATTTTATTATAGCAACTGGTGGAGCAACATATCCTCTTACTGGTTCAAAAGGAGAAGGTCAAAAATTTGCAAATATGCTAGGTCATAATATAATTCCTTTAACTCCAGCACTTGTCCCAATAGAAGTTAAAGATGCAAAAACAAAAGAGCTTATGGGCTTGTCTCTAAAAAATGTAGAAGTTACAATTAAGGAAAATAATAAAGCAATAATTTATAAAAATTTTGGAGAAATGTTATTTACGCATTTTGGAGTTTCAGGGCCACTTATATTAAGTGGGAGTAGGTTTATAAAAAAGGGAAAAAACTATAGCTTGCATATAGATTTAAAACCTGCATTAAATTTAGGTGAATTAGATAAGCGTATTCAAAAGGATTTTAGTAAGTACTTAAATAAAGATTTTAAAAATTCTTTAGATGAATTATTACCACAAAAATTAATTCCTATGGTTATTGAGATGGCTAGAATTTCAGAAAATAAAAAGGTGAATGAAATAACAAAAGAAGAAAGAAAAAATTTAGTTAATGTAATTAAAAATCTAACTTTTGATATTAAGGGTTTAAGACCATTAGATGAAGGTATTGTGACAGCAGGAGGAGTAGACATTAAAGAAATTGATCCTTCTACCATGAAGTCAAGAATAATAGATAATCTTTCTTTTGCAGGAGAGGTAATGGATGTAGATGCCTTTACTGGAGGATATAATGTACAAATTGCATTTTCAACAGGTTTTATATCTGGAAGTAATATTTAATAAGGCATATTAAAAAAATAACAGTTCAGTATGACTAGTAAATATATGTTTTCTTGTTTGAATTGATAAAAAATTATATATATCGTAAAGAAGGCGTAAATTAATGGAGCCAAGAAATGAGGAGAAAATTTTGAGAATTTCAGTAGCAATAGATGGACCCGCAGGAGCAGGTAAAAGTACAATAGCAAAATTAGTCGGGGAAAAACATAACCTTATGTACATAAATACAGGGGCAATGTATAGGGCAGTAGCATTAAAAGCTAAGGAAAATAATTTATTACCGGAAAAAGTTGATGAAATTTGTAACCTACTATTTGGCATGGAAATGCATTTTGAAAATGATGACTTAATTTTAAATAATGAAAATATTCAAGAAAAAATAACAATGCCAAATATAAGCAGTATTGTATCTGGTTATGCGAGTATTCCAGAAGTTAGATCTATACTTGTAAAACTTCAAAGAGATATGTCAAGCAAGTTTGATGTAATCATGGATGGTAGAGATATTGGAACAGTAGTTCTTAAAGATGCAAGTTTTAAGTTCTTCTTAACAGCTAGTCCAGAAGAAAGAGCTAAAAGAAGGTTTAATGAATTACGAGAAAGAAATTTAGAGTGTTCATATGACCAAATATTAAAAGATATTATAGATAGAGATTACAAAGATACTCATAGAGCTACAGATCCATTAAGGAAGGCAGATGATGCCATTGAAATTGATACTACTAATTTAGATATTAATGGAGTAGTAAATACAATTAATGAATATATAGAAAAAGGGAAATAAGGCATACTGATTAGTTATTTTTTGAATATGCCTAATAAGGAGAACATAATGAGTGAAGTTGTTTTAGCAAAGAATGCAGGTTTTTGTTTTGGAGTTCAAAGAGCTGTAAACGAAGCTCTTAAAATTAAAAAAGAGCATAATGCAAGAATTTATACTTTAGGGCCTTTAATACATAATAATGATGTAGTAAAATTTTTAGAAGAAAATAATATTTTTTCTATAGAATTAGAGAATATAGATAAATTAAACAAAGATGATGTAATAGTTATAAGATCTCATGGTGTTTCTGAAGCAGTTTTAGATAAACTTGAGAAGAAGCAACTAACAGTTTTGAATGCAACATGTCCTTTTGTAACGAATATTCAAAAGAAAGTTAAGAAATATTCAAAAGAAGGATATCATATAGTAATATTAGGCGATGAAAATCATCCTGAGGTAATAGGAATTAATGGGTGGTGTGAAGATAAAGCTATTATTACTAAAGATGGTACTTTTGAAGAAGGTATACCACAAAAGGTATGTGTAGTAGCTCAAACAACTGAAAAAATGAAGAATTGGGAAAATACATTGAAAAACTTAAGTTCTGTAAAAGAGGTATTAGCCTTTAATACAATTTGTTCAGCTACTGATGCTAGACAAAAGAGTACGAATAAAATATCTAAAGAAGCAGATGCTATGATAGTTATTGGTGGAAAAAACAGTTCAAATACCACTAAGTTATATCAAATTGCTAAAGAAAATTGCACTAATACAATTCATATAGAAAATGTTACAGAACTGCCAATAAATTTTATTAAAAATAATAATATAAAAAAGATAGGAGTAACAGCTGGTGCATCTACACCAGATTGGATTATTAGGGAGGTACTTAATATTATGAATACAGATAATAATAATTTTGAAGATCAATTATCATTAATGAATGAACTAGATAAGAGGTTTGCCATTGGTGATGAAGTACAAGGAGAAATACTTTCAAAAACAAGAGATTCTATTTTAGTTTCCCTTGTAGGATATAAATCTGATGGAGTTATTCCGTATACAGAATTATCAGCTAAAGAAGATCCAATGGAATTTTCAGAAAAACTTAATTTAGGAGATTCTATTAAAGCTAAGGTTATAAAATTACAAAATAGTGATGGATACGTAGTTTTATCAAGATTAGAATATGAAAGAGAAGAAGCTTTTAAGGAACTTGAAGAACTTTTTACTGAGGGAAAGACTTTTGAAATAACTATTAAAGAAGCTAAAGAAAAAGGATTAGTTGCAGATTATAAAGGTGTTAGAGTTTTTATACCAGGCTCACAAATCGATACTAAGTTCACTGACGATAAAAGTGATTATATAGGAAAAAATTTAGAAGTTAAATTAATAGATTTTTCTTTAAGAAATCCTGTGAAAATAGTAGCATCAAGAAGAATATTATTAGAAGATGCTAAAAATGTAGAAGATGCTAAGGCTTGGGAAAGCTTTAACCTTGGAGATGTTGTAAAAGGTCAAGTAAAGAGATTTACAAGCTTTGGGGCTTTTGTTGAAATTAATGGCATAGATGGATTATTACATTTATCACAAATTTCATGGAATCATGTTAAAAATGTAGGTGATGTATTAAAGGAAGGTCAAACTGTTGATGTTAAAATCATAGGACTTGATAAGGGAGCTAAGAAGTTATCTTTAAGCATTAAAGAACTTCTGGATAAACCTTGGGATAATGCTAAAGAAAAATATCCTGAAGAATCTATAGTTCTTGGTAAAGTAGTAAGACTTAATGATTTTGGTGCTTTTGTTGAATTAGAACCAGGAGTAGATGGACTAGTACACATTTCAAAGATATCACATAATAGAATAGAACATCCATCAGAAGTTTTAAAAGTTGGAGAAGAAATTAAAGCTAAAATTTTAAGCGTTGATGAAGAAAATAAAAGAATAAGCTTAAGCATAAAAGATATCTGAATTAATATAGATACTCAGCTTATGCGTATTAACAACTGAAATAAAGGGTACTCTTTTGTGATACTACACAAAAGAGTACCCTTTATTTCTAGTTTGCGATATACATTTAAAGTATAAGTTTAATTTAGAAGTTGGGTTAACAACTAAAACAATGATTAGATATTACTTAAAATTGTATATTTTGCATTAAAGTTTCTTGATAAATTTTTGATATAGGTGCATGAAATGTCAATTTGAAGTATAATTTTACTAGAAGTAAAAATTATAAAGAATTTAGAGAAAATCAATTTTAAATTTACTATAATATATACTAGGAGGGATACTTGATTATGAAACAAAATAAAGTTACTAAGTTAAAAGCCTTAGCGGAAACTAAATATTTAAGTTTGTATGAAGCGGAGTATGAAAATAAAGTTGGAAATATGAGAACATGGACTGTAGCATCTAGAAAAGATAATGATACTCTTCAAAAGCAATTCTTTGAAAATAAAGAAGATGCTACTGATGGGGTAATAATTGCTGCATATCATAAAGATGAAAAGAAACTCGTTATAATAAAGCAATTTAGAATTCCACTTAATGATTATGTGTATGAATTAACAGCAGGTCTTATTGATCCAGGTGAGGATGCAAAAAGCACAATAGGAAGAGAATTAATGGAAGAGACAGGACTTACAATAGTAGATGTTATTAAAAATAGAGGAACTGATAAGGTATATGTTTCAGCAGGTATGACAGATGAATCTCTAGCTTTCGTTTATTGTACTTGTGAAGGCGAAATAAGCGATGAACATCTTGAAGAGGATGAATGCATTGAAGCAATTTTAGTATCTCAAGAAGATGCCAAGGAGCTTATACAAAGTAATAAAAAATTTGATGTTAAATGCTTTTTAGTTCTTCAAAGCTTTGCACTGCTTGGAGAAAAATTATTTAGCTTATAGTGACATTAAAGGAACAAAGTCTGAAAAAGAGATTATTTTGTTCCTTTGGTTTTTATTTTAAAGATAATATTTTATTAATCATATTTAATATATCAATGCTTGAACTATAAAATGAATAACAATCTGATACTAAATTTAGAGAAATAATAGAAAAAAATTAAATATAGTAGTAAAATATTAATAAATATAATATTTAATAGGGGGCAACAGGTATGTATACAGAATCTGAACAAATAAAAAAAGCAAGTGTACTGATAAATTCATTATGTATCTTTACAAATATAAAAGACGATAATGTATTAAAAAAGTATAAAACATTATTAAAATATTTAAATAAAAAAGAAGTTTCTATAGAAAAGAGCATTAGCCTTTATAATGAATTTGTTTATGAACTTCTAAATAAGGCTGATGAAACTTCTTTCAAAAAATATATAATTGATATGATATTCTTAGATAATAATTTTTTTACAAGTATGATTGACCATGAAAATTTAAGCAATAAACATATTATAAAGCAAGTAAAGTATGAACTCAAAGCACTTGAATACATAGCAAGCATAACGTCTGAGGAGCTTAAAGAAACCATAATACATAAAGGTAATGCAGAGAATTTTGAAGTAGAGGTAATAAAATCTCTTATTGACTTTGAAGTTGATTCTGATGAAGATTATGATTCATATAAAGCTATAGATAAATTGAAATTAAATATTTTAAATTGTGATAATTGGGGCGATTCTTTAGAAAATATTATAGAGTTCTATAAACAATATGGTACTGGAATATTTGGAGAATATAAAGCATTTGTTTGGGAACATGAAGATGAGAAAACATATCTTAGAGGCATTGATGCACCAGACCCAGTTAAATTAAAAGATTTAGTTGGATATGAGGATCAAAAGGAAACAATTATTGATAATACAAAGCAATTTTTAAGTGGACATCCAGCTAATAATCTTTTGTTATATGGTTCAAGAGGAACTGGAAAATCTTCAACAGTTAAAGCTATAATAAATGAATATTATACTGAAGGATTAAGGCTTATTGAAGTTGATAAGGATAAACTTGTAGATTTTACAAAGATAATAAGAATTCTTAAAAATAAGAATTTAAAATTTATAATATTTGTTGATGATTTAGTGTTTGAAGAGGGAGAAGCTAGTTATTCTGCCTTAAAGACAATTTTAGAAGGTGGAGTAGAAAGCAACTCAAGTAATATGCTAATTTATGCAACAACAAATAGAAGACATTTAGTTAAGGAAACATTTAGTGAAAGATCCGGAGACGATGTACACGCTAGTGATTCAATAGAAGAAAAATTATCTTTATCAGATAGATTTGGAATAACAGTATCATTCTACTCACCAGATCAAAAAGAATATTTGAAGATAATTGACGGAATAGTTGAATCTAGAGGTCTTGAAGTTGATACAGAATATCTTCATGCAGAAGCATTAAAGTGGGTAAGATGGCATAATGCACGTTCCCCAAGAACAGCAAAACAATTTATAAATTGGCTTGAAGGAGATTTGAAAAAATAAATGCAATATTTTCCTCGAAATTATATACATAACTTTTATTAGAATATGAATAATATAACTAGAGAGGAGATGAGTTATTTGTCTAAAAGTAAAAAGGAAAAATTGATTCTAAATACAGGAGATCTATCACAATCAAAGGTAAAATCTTTTTTAGAAAAAGAAGATAATACAAATCAAAAAACTGTAGCTAGAGGAAAAGATATTACACATAATAAACTTTAATATAAAAAATATGCAATGCAATGTATTGCATATTTTTTTGCTTTTTTATTTAGAAATGATTTAGAGTATATAATTGTTCATAAATGTGATAGAATATATAGTAAACTAAAAATGAAGTAAACAATGGAAAGGATGTACTTAATGGCTATAAATAGAAGCGCACCAGAAAATTTTTATTATGATAATGCAGAAAAAACTAATAAAAATTTTATTTATAAAAACCTTAATAGAAGTAAATGTTATAACTGCAATTTTTCAAATTCAAACTTTGATTATGCAAGTTTAAGAGGAGCTCACTTTAAAAAATGTAATTTTTTTAGATGTAGTTTTAAAGGATCAGAATTTATAGGCTCAAATTTAAAAGGATGTAAATTCAAAGAAGCTAAATTTGAAGATACTATATTTGAAGGAGCAAATTTAGATGCTGTAGATTTTATTGATGCAAAATTTAAAAATACTATCTTCGTAGGTTGTGATATAACTAAAGCTAAAAATTTAAAGGAGAATGATAAAGGTATAAGAATCTTTGATACAATGCCTGAATTTGAAATTAGTGATAAATTGGGGAAATTAGTTTTAGATGTAATGGAAAATGAATTTATTAAAAAATCAAGAGTTTTTGACACAAAGGATAGAACTATAAATACATTAACATTAATGATTTTAAGTGAGAAATTTAATGAAGAAACTTTACTTGAGGGACTCCATTACATTAAGTATGAAGTTGATAGAGATTTTCACACATTAAGTTATATTATTAGGCTTATACAAAATATGCCCATTTAAAAAAAAGCGCGCAGCGCAACCAAGAACTTATCACAACTAAAAAAAGTGCGAAGCACAACCAAGATCTTATCCCATTTAAAAAAAGTGCGCAGCGCAACCAAGTACTTTAATTAAAAGTCTCTATTTTAAATTCTAGATATATCAATAGGGTTCAATGTTATATTATATATCAATTTAAAACTATGTTAAAACAGCGTCGATTGTGAAAAGAATATAATTAGCTAATATAATTACATAAAAATTAAAATTTATTTATTATAAAAATAGAGCTACTTAAAATAGTCATCTTTATGTTGAAATTTTTGTAGCTTTATTTTTTTGTATTTAAAAAATAAAGTTGCAATCTTTTCAGGTCATTTGAATATTTTATAATAATAAAAACAATAAAATTAAATGTAATAAAATTTTGATTTTAGATTTTTGGAGGAAATATTTTAATGGAAAACAATAAAGTTTCACAATTATCAAATAAACATATTAATGAAAACAATAGCAACAAAAAATCAAATAATAAAAAATCGTATATATCAGAACAATGGATTAAAAGAGCTATTCCTAAAGATTACAAGATATATACTCCGGAAATTATAATTAAATACAAGGATTCTTTTAAAACATTACTTAAACTTACTAATGATAAAACTAAAACTAAATTTCTAATGTATAACAAAGTCTGGAAATGGTATGAAACTGAAGAAAGTACTGATTTTAGTATGGAAAAAGTTTATATAAAAACTAAACTTGGTTCATATACTAGTGGTGGATGTGGAATAGGAGCATCGCTTTTTGCAGGACTCACAGCAAGTGGTGTTTTTTCTTATATTGATGGTTATATAAAAAGGCTTGGACCATTTTTTTTAGCAATATACGCTATCCTAGTTTTATGCTTTGGAGTTAAAATTCTTTCAAATGAAGACAAGAAGGTAGAAATGTATAATATGTTTTTAGAAGTATTAAGTAACCTAGAAAATGATAAAAATGATAAATTAGGATAATTAAAATGCGGATAAAACTAAGCTTTAGTGCACAATATAATATTGTAGAAAGGAAGTGTTTATTATGAATAATGAATCTAAAACAAATTTATCTAAATCCAATGTAGTTGAAAACTCTTCACTCATAACTTCAGAAGAAAGTAAAAAAGACAAAGACTTAAGTACGTCTTACGTTGACTACAATGAAAAAAAAAATGAAGGTTGTAATGATTGGACATCAGTACCTAGGACTTATGACAAAGAAGAATCCTGTCATAAGCATGAGAAAACTGCTACAAATAATCAATGGTGTTCTTGCTCGAAATAAATTGAAACTTTTCAAGTGGAGTTGTAATATTCCAATTGGATTTAGTTGAATTTATCTATGGTTATGTGATTAGTAGTTTTATTCTAAAGAAATATGAGCTTCTAGACACTAGATAAAGATTTTACTATAATATAATACTGCTATACACTATATTAAGTGAAGAAGGAGTGATTATTATGAGTAAAGAACATAAAATATCTTCTAATGAAAATAATAAAAATGATGGTTATTACGATTTTCAAGGTGGATATATTTCATATGATCCAACACAATTAACAGAGCATTATACAGTTAAGGGGTTTGAAGGAAAAATTAAAAATACGCAAATAACAAAAAGTAAATGGAGTTAAATGAATAAAAGTATAAAAAAAGTATATATTATTATTAGGATCTGAAATATCTTATGTTTCCTTCATAAAGGTAAAATGATAAATTATCAAATGAAGGAAACAATTTTTTGTGTTAGAATTAAATGTGATTTCATAAAATTATTAAAAGTTGACTATAATATTAATAAGAATTATAATTTATTTATCAATGGGGAAATGAGGAAGTTTTATGGTTTTTTTGGAAAAATTATCACTATTTAATATTAAACATTTTAGAAAACTATATAACAAAAATGAAAATGCTTATATTTGTGATAAAAGTTTCTTTGATATTTATGATGAAGAATCTTTTGTAATGAAGTATATTATAAGAAAACAAATTAAACTATTTAAAGTGAAAAAGAAATATGTTGGATATGTTTGGTATGAATATCCATCAGATCAAGGTCTTAGTAATATATATGCAATATATATGAAAGATTCATATATTGACTTAATTAATTCAAAAATATTATCTTTTTTCAATATTAATACTTTTAAATTTGATATGTTAGCTAATTCAAAAGCTTATTATATTATGAAGAAGTTAAATTTTAATGTAAATTCTAAAAGCATATTAATGAAAATGAAAACAATTAGCTTTAATAAGCGCTTTACTGAAAATAAAGTAATATTTAAACATTTTAAAGAAGGACAAGATGAAGAGTTAAGGTGTAAAATTCAAAATTCAGTTTTTAATGAAAAAAATAGAATTCCATTAAGTGTGGGAGATATTTGTTGTGAAGAAGATGAAGAATATTATATAAAAAACTTTGGAGTTTTTATCTGCGAAGACAATGGACAAGCCATTGGTTATGGTCAGATTATTTTTAATAAAGGACTTTATACAATAGTTAATCTTGGAATACTTGATGAATATAGAAAACATGGATACGGAGAAATGCTAGTTAAGTACCTGATAGAACTTTGTCATAAAAATTCTATACAAAATATTTATATAAGAGTTGAAAAGAATAATTATAAAGCATTATCTTTATATAGCAAAATCGGATTTAAGGAATATGAATCTTTTGTTACTTGGTATAAAAATATAGACTAGTTCTAGTCTTTTATTTGTAAGTATTATTTGTTATAATACTATAGGAATTGTATTTAAAAACGGAGGAACAATAATGAATTTTGATATAGAAAAATTAGATAATGAAAAGATTAATGGTGAAAAGAAATTATTCTGTATTTCTACATTTGGTTGTCAAATGAATGAAGAAGATTCTGAAAAACTTTCAGGTATGCTTAAGAGAATTGGGTATGAACGAACTGAAAATAAAGAAGAAGCATCTATAATAATATTTAATACTTGTTGTGTTAGAGAAAATGCAGAAAATAAGGTTTATGGTAATCTTGGAAGGCTAAAAAAGCAAAAAGAGAAAAATCCTGATTTGATAATAGCAATATGTGGATGTATGATGCAACAAAAAGGGAAGGCAGATGAAATGCTAAAAAGATTCCCTTATGTGGATATAATATTTGGTACACATAATTCATATAAGTTTCCTGAATACTTAAACAGAGTTAAAACAGAAGGTGTTCAAATTAAAGAAATTATGGATAAAGAAACGGAGATAGTAGAAGGGCTACCAATAGATAGGAAAAGTGATGCAAAAGCTTTTGTAACTATAATGTATGGATGTAATAATTTTTGTACATACTGTATAGTACCTTATGTTAGAGGTAGAGAAAGAAGCAGAAGATCAGAAGATATAGAAAACGAAATAAAAGAATTAGTAGATAGGGGATATAAGGAAGTAACTCTTTTGGGTCAAAATGTAAATTCTTATGGAAAAGGATTAGAAGAAAATATAACTTTTCCACAACTTTTAAGAATGATAAATGAAATTGAAGGACTTGAAAGAATCAGATTTATGACATCCCATCCTAAGGATTTAACTTTAGATGTAGTGTATGCGATTAGAGACTGTGATAAGGTATGTGAACAAATTCATTTGCCGGTACAAAGCGGATCAGATAGAATTTTAAAAGAAATGAATAGGCATTATACTAAAGAACAATATTTAGCATTAGCTAAGAAAATAAGAAGTGAAATTCCTGATGTAACATTTTCTACAGATATAATTGTAGGCTTTCCTGGAGAAACTGAAGAAGACTTTAATGAAACCTTAGAATTAGTTAAAGAAGTTCAATATGATGCAGCCTTTACTTATTTATATTCAAGAAGAAATTATACACCAGCAGATAAGATGGAAAATCAAATTTCAGATGAAGTTAAACATGAAAGATTTAATAGATTAGTTAAAATATCAAATGATGGCATAGCCAAAGGTAATAAAGAAGCAGAAGGAAAGATATACGAAGTTTTAGTTGAAGGTCCTAGCAAAAATGACGATTCAAAATTAACAGGTAGAACTAGAAATGCAAGACTTGTAAATTTTGAAGGTGGGGAAGAGCTAATAGGAAAATTAATTAACGTAAAAATTGTTAAAGCAAATTCATTTTCGTTAATTGGAGAAGTGGTTAAATAATTAGGCACATGAAAATAAATAACAGGTCCAAAGTTGCCATGAATATTTTTCATCAGGCAAGGAGACGAATTGCCCTCATAGCGAGCCTATTAGGTCAATTTGCCGACGCAGCATGATGGA
>Ga0302140_10000584_pt1 | contig 46874 bp, 40 predicted proteins | sample I_Bog_E1_1_FD_202095 | JGI IMG/M metagenome (GOLD analysis project Ga0302140, IMG submission 202095) | Peat permafrost microbial communities from Stordalen Mire near Abisko, Sweden - I_Bog_E1_1 | ecosystem: Environmental > Terrestrial > Soil > Wetlands > Peat | place: Sweden: Abisko, Stordalen...
CGCCGGCTGCGAATGGGCGCTCGATCGGCAGTGAGCGGGTTCGGTCTTCGCCGCTGGTAAGACGCATGGCTAAAGAACACGGTCTCGACTTGAGCCAGATTAGCGGCAGCGGCACCGGCGGCCGTATCTGCAAGGAAGATGTCCTGCGTTACTTGAGCGATGGCAAACCAGCCGCGACGAAGACTCAACCGGCGGCGACACTTGCCGCACCCGCCACAACTCGCGCGACTCCCGCCGCACCGCAGCCGGCGCCTGGAAGCCCCGCACCCGGCAGTTTGGTGCCGATGACTAAAATGCGCAGCATCATTGCGCAACGCATGGTTGAGAGCGAGCACACCGCTCCCCACGCCTACACGATCTACAAGGTAGATATGACGCGGGTGGTAAGGATTCGCCAGCGCCAAAAAGCAGGATTTGAGCAGCGCAACGGGGTCAAGCTGACCTATATGCCTTTTATCGCGGCCGCCGCGGTCGAGGCGCTGGGCAAGTTTCCGATCGTGAATGCATCGCTCGAAGGCAGCGCGATTCGCTATCACCAAAACGTGCATCTGGGCATCGCCGTGGCTCTCGAATGGGGACTGATCGTGCCGGTGATTCGCCAGGCAGAGGATCGCAGTTTCCTGGGTTTGGCGCGCGCGATTGCCGATCTGGCCGACCGCGCCCGCACCAAGCGCCTCAAGCCCGATGAAGCTTCGGGATCGACATTTACGCTCACCAATTCAGGAGTGTTCGGCGGCGAGTTTGGAACGCCGATCATCAACCAGCCGGAATCGGCGATCCTGGCGATTGGCGGGCTGCGCAAGGAGCCGGTGGTGCTGACCGATGCCGATGGCAACGACACGCTGGCGATTCGCTCGGTGCAGCATTACTGCCTGGGATTCGATCATCGGACCATCGATGGCGGCGATGCCGGCAAGTTCATGAGCGAATTCAAGACGATCCTCGAGAATTGGGACAAGGAGATCGGCTAACGGCTCGCCCAAGCCAGCCCATCGGTGGTCTTGCCGGTAGCAATCTCCCGCGTCACTTTGCCGGTGCTCAGGTCGAATTCCGCGACCTTGTCGGCGCCCATGCAGCTTACATAAGCGGTCTTGCCGTTGGGGTTCGCAACGACCGCTTGAGGATCGGCGCACACGTCGACGTTGCGCACGACCTTCATTGCGGCCAGGTCGATCATCGCGACCTGGTTTGAGCTTTCGAGCGCGACCAGCAGCCAGCGGCCGTCGGCGGTGGGCGCGCTTCCGTATCCTACGGCGGCTAATAGAATCCAGGTTTTCACGGCGTTGCTTGCGGTATCGATGACGGCCATGCGAGGTTGTGTCTGGTCGGCGGTGAAGACCCAGCGATCATCGGGCGAAATCGATATCCTCTGCGTATTGCTGGAGATGGGAATGATCTTGAGCAGCTTGCGAGCTTGCAGGTCGAGCACGGAAACCGTGCCGGGCCCGACATTGGCGGTGTAGCCGCGACGACCGTCGTGGGAGATGACCAGCATGTGGCTCTCGACTTGACCGGTGGGAATGGAGCCGACAACTTTGAGCGTCTTGGGATCGATGATCGTCACCGAATTATCAAGCTCGGTTGTCACGTAAAGCAGCCCATCTTTAGGCCCGAAAACCGGCAGATGGGGGCGAACGGGATGACCAAAGTCGACGTTGCCGACGATTTTGCGAGCAGCGAGATCGATCACCACCATGTTTTGCCCGTCGGTGCCGGGCTTGCCCACGCCGGAGTTTCCGTAGATGGGTACATAAGCCAAGCGGCCGTCGGGCGATGCCGTGACTTCATGGCCGGTGATACCGTTTTCGGGCACCGAGGCGATCTTCTTTCCTGTGGCCGGGTCGACGATTGCCAGCCTGCGATCGCCTTTTTCCGTTACCAGCAGCAAGCCGCCTTGGGCGATGGCGGTGGGCACGACCAAAGACAAAAGAATCAGGGATGAGAATTTCAAAATGGGCATGAGCACGACCTCCCGCGCATCAGTGCAATGAATATACGCGAGCAGGGGTCATTTCCGGCTTCTGCCAAGAAGCAAGACTGGAAAAAGGAAAAAGCCCGATGGCCGACAACAAGCCTTTTTGATCTCCCACCCCGAGTTCCATCGCACCCAGAGTTTCATCACCCGTGGGTCGGAAACGCCGGTGGGAGACCAGAGCGCCTGATCAACGGTCCAGACATTGACCGTCGCGTAGAGTCACGATAAGTTCTCGATCTGTCTTGACCGTGCTACTCGTGAGCGGCCCACGGATCGTAGGTGCCGACGCTCCAGCTATGCCCTTCCGGATCTTTGATGGCGAATTCGCGGCTGCCGTAGTCGGTGTTCTGGATGGGGCGCAGAATGACGGCATGGGCGGCCTGGGCGCGGGCATATACCGCCTCGGCGTCGGGGACGACCACGTAGGCGCTGCGGCTCTCAAAGCCGCCGAACTCCGCAGGCGACTTGAGGTTGCTGCCGTCGTCCTTGGCGGAGCCGAGCATGATCATGCCGCCGCCCAGAGTGAGTTCAGCATGGCCGATGGTGTCATTGGGGCCGGGATAGACGGCATGGCGCGTAAAGCCCAGCACCGTGCAGAGCCATTCGATGGCGGCCGGAGCGTCTTGATAGCGCAACGCCGGCATGATCGTGGACGGGGTTGTTGGGGCGGGATTCGACATGGGGAACTCCTGCTCGAGACGGGTCACGAAGACACCAACCTCTTATAACACGAGCGAAATCAGAAGGGAATTGCAGGGTGACCTCACAGTGCAAATTCCCAGGATCGGTTATTCTTGGCACAATGGTCCTTCCTCCGGGCGATTTTCAGCTTGTGCAGATCATGGATGCTGCGTTGGCGAAAGCGGCGCAGAAGGCCGGACCGTGGCTGGTGTGCCGACCGGGCTGCACCCAATGTTGCCACGGAGTTTTTGCCATTAATGCGCTCGACACGCTCCGCTTGCGCGCGGGCATGGAAATATTGCGGGAGACGCAACCGGCGCTCGCCGCACAACTGGAGCAGCGCGCCCACGCCTGGATCGAGGAGCATAGCGTCGACTTTCCGGGTGATGTGAAGACGGGGCATTTGAACGGTTCCGAAACAGACCGCGATGACTTTGAAGAATTTGCCAACGAGGCGGCATGTCCAGCGCTCGATCCCGTGTCGGGCCGGTGCGATGTGTATGCATGGCGCCCCATGACTTGCAGGGTATTCGGGCCGCCGATTCGCATGTATGAGGGTGAAGCGCTGGGCTGTTGCGAATTGAACTTCGTGGGCGCGAACGACGACGAAATCGCTGCTTGCGAAATGCCGGTGCCGCATGAAATGGAAGCGCGTCTGCTGGCCAAGTGCGAAGAGATCGGTGAAACCGTGGTGGCCTACGCGCTGCTGCCCGCCGCGTTAGACTGATAACTGGATACCTCATGCCGACACGCCCCTGCTGGGTAGAGATCGATACCAGCGCATTCAAAGAAAACTACCGCTTTTTGCGGAGCCTCGTTGCTCCCGAAACTGAATTGATGGCCATTGTGAAGGCGGATGCCTATGGCCACTCGCTCAACCTGTGCGCGCCTGCGGCCGTAAGCGCCGGAGCCCGATGGCTGGGCGTTACCAGCGTGGAAGAAGGCGTGGTTGCGCGGCTTGCATGTCCGACGGCACGCATCGCGATCATGGGGGGAATTTTTCCCGGCCAGGGTCCGGCTGCGATTGAGCACTCGCTTACACCGGTGGTGTGGGATATGGGTCAAGTCGACGAAATTGAGAATGCGGCGCGCACGGTGGGCGGTGCGTCGGGTTCGGTGCCCGTTCATCTGGAGATCGATAGCGGGATGAGCCGGCAGGGCGTCGCTCCGGGCGAGATTGGGCCGGTTTTGGCACGGTTTGGCGGCGATTCTCCGTTGCGTATCGAGGCGGTGATGACTCACCTCTACGCCTCAGATGAAGCGGGCGGCGAGACGACCGGCCACCAATTGCAGCGGCTCGAAGACGCGGTGAGCCAGATTGTTCAAGAACACGCCACGCGGCCACAGTGGTTGAGCGTGGGCGCGTCGGCGGCATTGCTGGGCACCGATGCTGCGGCCATCGCGACTCTTGCGCATCGCTATGGATTGAAGCCGATGCTAAGACCGGGGCTGGCGCTTTATGGTTTGGCTCCGCACTTCAGTCCTGCGTTTGAGGCTGGCGAATTCCCCGAATCTCTATCAGCGGCGCAAGGAAGTCTCCGGCCAGTGCTGGCGTGGAAGACGCGGGTAGCGAGCGTGCGAACTGTTCCGGCGGGCGCCGAGATTGGCTACAACGGTACATTTGTGGCTAGCGAACCGATGCGACTGGCGCTGATTGCCCTGGGTTATGCAGACGGGCTCGATCGGCATTTGGGGAATCGGTTCAGCCTGTTGGTTCGCGGAGAAAGGGCGCCGATTGTCGGCCGCATCAGCATGGACCAGACGGTTATCGATGTAACGGAGATTCCGGGGGTCGAACCAGGCGATGAGGTTGTGATTCTAGGCTCTCAAGGCACGGAAGCGGTCTCGGCTTTCGACCACGCTGACGTTGCGGACACGATTCCCTGGGAGATTTTTACGCGCATTTCGTCCCGCGTTGCGCGGGTCGCGGTGTAATTAGCTTCTACGGCGGCAATCAGGCGAGTTTCGCGGCCACTTCGCTATCTTCGCCAACCAGGTTCGCAGCGCCTTGGGTCGCGGCAATCATGGCGTCGAGCCCAATCGCCGAGTTGAGCAGCATGTGATAGAGGCCGCGCGCGCACCACTCCTGCTGGTAATAGCGGCGAATGACGGCCGCACGACGCTTATCAAAGGCCGCGAGGTGCTGGTCGGCATGTTGGGCGCGACTGGGAAATGTGCGGGTATACCATTCGCGCTTTGCGGCTGCGGTCGCGTAAACGAAGACGTGAAAACACCCTGGTTTGCCGGCCAGCGCACAGGCTGCACCGCGGCCCACCAGCACGCAGTTGCCCTGCTCGGCAGCAGCTAAAATCTCCTGCCGGATCAGCGCGTACATACGCTCGCAATCGAAGACCTGCTCATCCTTGAGCACGGTCGCGGAGTAGACGGCGTCTTGCCAGAAAACCTTGCCGTACCGGTAATACCACGGGTCGAGACGGTCATCGAATTTGGCCGCTGTTTCCTCGGGCACGCATGCCGAACGAGCGGCGGCCGACAACAGTTCCGAATCCAACAGGCGCCAACCCAGCCGGGCGGCTAGGTCGTGGGCAAATTCGCCGCCGTGGGATCCATATTCGCGTTCGACGGTAATCACACGAGTGGGTGAATGCGTCATGCGAAACTCAAACCTCGTGACCGGAGCATACAACGAAACCGTAGACATTAGGCAAGGAGATAAATATTTTTAGAAAAGTGGCTGACCATCTCATGCGCCGAGGCGTATGCTTAGCCGTTCGTTCCGCGAGCGCGGGCGCGAAAGTCAAATAATAGGTCCTGCGTTGCACGTGGCTCCATCCGTTGTCCCCTGTTCTGTGGAGGTCGGGAAAGAAGATTGAGCGTATGCCGCTTTCGTCTCCTGAAACCGAGGGTCAATCTGCGCGTTCAGAAGATCTGTCACAGCGCCGGGCGTTTCTGGGAGCCCGCGTGGCGGTCCGTCTTTCGCTCTTCCTCGCCCTGGCAGCCGGGGTGTTGTTTCTCTCCGCCGGAACCTGGCATTTTTGGCAAGCATGGATCTACCTGGCGCTCGTCTTCGCTCCGATTACATGGATTTTTGTCTTCTTTTTGATGACCAATCCAACCGTGATCGAGCGAAGACTTGAGAGCGATGAACCGATCGCCAAGCAGAAGGCTCTCATCCGCTGGTTGCGTCCGCTCTTCTTCGCGGCATTCATGGTGCCGGGTCTGGATCATCGCTTCGGATGGTCGCGCGTTGTGCCTGAGCCGGTCCCGCTATGGCTCACGATCTTGTGTGACGCGCTGATTCTCGTCAGCTTGTTATTTGTGGGTTGGGTGCTCGACATCAACAATTTTGCCTCGCGCACTATCCATGCTGAACAGAGCCAACCGCTCATTTCAACTGGCCCTTACTGCCTGATCCGCCATCCTCTCTATTCCGGTTCGGTACTCCTGATGCTGTCGACCCCGCTGGCATTGGGATCGTGGGTCGCATTGCCGGTCTTCGCTTTGGTGGTGCCGTTTTATGTGTTGCGCCTGCTCGACGAAGAGAAGATGCTGCGTTGCGAGTTGGCTGGTTATTCCGCATATTGTCACCGCACGCCGTTTCGGCTGATTCCCTTCGTCTGGTAAGCAGCGGCAAAGCGCCGACAAACATTTGATTTTCTTGATACCTTGACGGTCTACACAACTATGATGTAGATAATCTAGGTATGGGTAAACCAAACGATCTCGTCCAGGGCACGCTCGACCTGCTCATACTGAAGACTCTTTCGCCTGAAGCCATGCACGGCTGGGCCATCGCCAAGCGCATTCAACAAATCTCCGGAGAAGTGCTGCAGGTACAGCAGGGCTCGCTCTATCCCGCTCTGCATCGCCTCGAACAACAAGGCTGGATCAAGGCCAAGTGGGCGGAGAGCGAGACGGGCCGGCAAGCCAAGTTTTATTCGCTCACCAAGGCCGGTCGCGGGCAGTTGGAAAAGGAAACGGCCAACTGGAGTCGGCTGTCGACGGCCATCAACCTGATTGTCAGCGAAGCATAAGTGAAGGCTGTGAAGAAGTGAACCGAGTGAAAGAGTGAATCGAGCGAAGAAGTGAACGAGAGACAGTGAACGGCGGGAGGCACGATGCGTTGGATTGCGAAGTTGCGGATGTGGATTCAGACGCTGTTGCGACGCAAACAAGCGGGCGTGTTGCTCGACGAGGAATTGCGCTTCCATCTTGAGAGAGAAATTGCGGAGAATGTCGCCCTCGGCATGAGCGCGGAAGAAGCCCGTTTCGCGGCCTTGCGCACATTTGGCAATCCTGCGCTGCTGCGCGAACAGGCGCGTGAAACGTGGAGTTGGGGTTGGCTGGAGTCGCTGCTGCGCGATCTGCGCTATGGCATTCGTACATTGCGGCGCACGCCGGGGTTCGCTGTGATTGCGATTGTGGTCATGGCGTTGGGCATCGGCGCGAATGTAGCGCTGTTCACAGTCGTGCGCAATGTGCTGCTCAAGCCGCTGCCATTCGAGAACCCCGATCGGTTGATGATGCTCTACGAGAATTCCGGAGGGGACAACGACTTCCCTTACGCCTTCGTCGCGGGCGGAGTTTACGACGAGTGGCAGAAGCAGAATACGAGCTTCAGCAATCTGGTTCTGCTGCTAGGCGACAGCCAATTCTCCCTCTCGGCTTCGGGCGGACAGTTGCCGGAGAGGCTCACCGGCACCATGGCTAGCTGGAATTTTCTCCCAACCTTGGGAGTGAAACCGGCGCTGGGCCGCGACTTCAACGCGGGAGACGATATTCACGGCGCAAATGCAACCGTGCTGCTGAGCTGGAGCCTGTGGCAGAGGCGCTTTGGAGGAGATCCTGGAATTTTGAACCGCACCATCTCGATCGACGCCAAGCCATTCACGGTGATTGGCGTGATGCCAAAGTGGTTCGAATTTCTCCGGCCGGACACCCAAATCTGGGTGCCGGTTCACCAGGAGATGCCGGAGAAATACATGTCCATGCTCGACGACCACATGTTCCGCGTGGTGGGCCGGCTTAAGCCGGGCGTATCGCCACAACGGGCGGTTGCCGATCTGAGCATGATCTCGCATCGGCTGCATGAAACGCACCTCGACAATCCATTTGTCTCTGCGCGGGCCGCGGGCCGCGCGCTGCTCGAAGACATGGTGGGCGATCTCAAGAGACCTTTGTATGTCTTGCTGGGGGCAACCGACTGCCTGCTGCTCATCGCGTGCATGAACGTAGCCAACCTGCTGGTGGCGCGGTCCGTCGTGCGACGCAAAGAACTCGCCATTCGCACTGCACTCGGCGGCGGGCGCATGCGTTTGCTGCGAGAGCGTCTAATGGAGAGCTTTCTGCTGTCAGCCGTAGGCGGCGCTCTGGGCCTCTTGCTGGCTTACGGCGCATTGCTGTGGCTGGTGCGGATGCGCCACGATATGAGCCGCGTCGACAGCATTCACATCGACGCGCCTGTGGCCACTTTCACGATTATCGTGATCGCGCTGTGCGCCTTGTTTGCCGGACTCGTCTCTTCGCTCAGTGTGCACGACAAGCAGCTATTGGGTACGCTGCATGAGTCTTCGCGCTCAGCCAGCGGTGGCGTGGGACGCGCCACGCTGCGCAAAGTTCTGCTCACGCTTGAAGTCGGACTCACTGTGGTATTGCTCACCGGAGCTGGACTGCTGCTCAAGAGCTACGACCGGCTGCGCACGACGGACATGGGCTGCGCCACGGACAACGTGCTCACCATGCGTATCGGGCTTCCCGGTGCTCGCTACAACACGCCCGCCCGGCGGGTGGCATTCTTTGAGCAGTTTCTGACGCGGGTACGCGCTCTGCCCGGCGTTCAAACGGCAGGACTGGTTGAGGCGGTTCCGGGACAGGGCTACTGGGAAGACTCGAGCTTCACCATCATCGAACATCCTCCTCTACCCAAGGGCGCAGGAGAATCGGCATTGAACCGCACCGCCGATCCCGGATACTTCGCTGCCATGGGTATCCCGATGCTGCGCGGCCGCACTTTCAATCCCAACCAGCGCCTCGACCAGACCAACGAAATCATCATTAGTGACTCTTTTGTGCGGAAGTATTTTCCCGGCGAAGAGCCGCTCGGCAAACATCTTCACACTAATGAAAAGAACTACACCATCGTCGGCGTTGTGGGCGATACCCGCTATGACGTCAGCGAAGAGCCGAAGCCGATGAAGTACTTTCCCCTGATGTCGGGAACGGAGAACTACGGCACGCTGGTGCTGCGGTCGACGCGCGATGTGAGAACGCTAGCTTTGCCGGTTCAGCGCGTGGTTCAGAGCTTGGATCGCGATATGGCGGTCGCCGACGTTCTCACCATGGATCAGCTCATCGGCAAATCCACAATGGACAGAACCTTCAGCACTACGTTGCTCGCGGGTTTTGCAGCCCTGTCTTTGTTATTGGCGGCGGTTGGGCTGTTCGGCGTGCTCTCCTACATCGGCACGCAGCGCATCGGCGAGATCGGTATTCGTCTTGCACTGGGCGCACGCAGAGGCCAGGTCATGAGCAAGATGCTGACGGATGGTCTGCGCCCCGCGCTCATCGGATTGACACTCGGCCTGGTCGCAAGCCTTGAAGCATCACGCTTGATGCGGTCCATGCTTTATGAGACGCGTCCTCTCGATCCAATCGTATTCGCAGGAGTAGCGGCGACGTTGCTGCTGGTGGCTACTGTCGCGTGTGCGATACCGGCTTGGGGCGCCTCACGGGTTGATCCCATGCGGGCGCTGAGAACGGAATAAAATCACCACAAATAAGCAACAAGGGCAATGAAGGAATGTCACCTTCATTGCCCTTGTTGTTTACTGATTGATTTGACTTTGGTTTACTGCGTGACCGGCTCCTCTGGTGGCGCTTTAGGCGCTTTCAGGCGCGGCGCAGTCGGCGCGACCGGAGACTTTGGCGCAGATGAACTCGAAACGGAAGCAGGCGGTGTAGCCGGAAAACCTGAGCCTTTCTTGATGCGAACGTCGCCCACATCGGTGGTGAGGTTGATCTTCGATCCGCCGGATCCGATCTGGAACGTCACCGACTTGCTTTCGCCTTCGACCGATGGTGATGGATAATCCGAAAAAATATCGCCGTTGTGGGTGTGCAGGCTGACCGCGGCCGAAGCATTGGGCGGCAGCGTCACATCCAGATCGCCTTTGCCGCTCATGTTTTTGGCTTCAACACTGTAGACGCCGGCAGGCTCGATCGAGATGTTGCCGTCGCGATCTTCGACATAGGTGTCGCCGTAAATCTGACCCAGGTCCACGTTCTTCGAATGCGTAATCACGCGCACCGCACCCTTGGCTTCGGTCACGCGCAGGTCGTCGTCGTTGAGGGTCATGTCGCCCGGCAACTCGCCCATTTGCAGGTCTGTAACCGAAGTATGCAAGTGGATCGGCCCGGTGAGATTCTCCATGTGCGCATCGCCAAAGATGTCGCCATTGAGCGCGATCTTACCCTTGACCTCAGACAGCGTCAGATCGTTGCAGCGGCCGTCGGCAGTGATGTCGCCATTGATCTGGTGCGCTGAAAAATCGCCCTTGTCCGTCGAGAAATGCACCTGTACGGAGCCTTCAATGGTATTCAAATGAATGTCGCCGTGGCCTGCCGTGATGTTGGCTCCGGCACCCAATCCCGCGGCTGTCACATCGCCCCGGCTGGCATTTACAACCACTCGTGCGGATTTGGGAACAGTGACGGAGAGATTCATTCTGCCGCTGCTGTTTCCCTCCGACTTCACCAGCACTGAATTTCCGCTCACCGTCACATGCGCAGCTTCAGAGGCGAATATCTTGTTTGCATCCGTGTCAGACTCGGCGTACGCCACGGCGTGGGCCTGCACCTGCATTTCGCTGCCATCGCCCGCCGTCACGCTCACGTCGCCGCGCGGGTTTTGAATCTCGACGACCGCGTTGGCTGGAATCTGCGAGTTCAAAACCTGCTGATCCATGTCGTGTTGAGGACGGCCGAACATGTTGAAGAAGTCATCATGCTCGCCCCACTCGGCGCGCATCGGATCCCAGAAATTGCTACCCCAGGCCGCCACCAATCCCACGATCGAAAGCAGCACCAGGATGCCGACAAAACTGCCGCCGCGACGAACCGGAGTTTTTCGCCGTAAGTCGAGCGCCCATTCACCGAGCAGCGCCAAGCCTGCGCCGATCAGCAGCAGCGGCCACCAGTGTCCGTACCACGACCAAAATTGGCCAGCCGCGATCTTGCCCGAGTAAATGAGCAGGGCCACGACACCCGCAGCCACCAGCAGGACCGGCCCGACGATCGACGGCACACGCGGACCGTATACGCCGGTATAGTCGGCCTTCCAGGCGTGGTGCTGAGCCTTCCACGCATCTCGTTGCGCACGCCATGCCGCCTTTTGCTGTTCGCGGTAGACACGCCACTGGGTCTTGGGGTCGTAAGGGGGCGGCGCACCGCCTCCCGGAGGATTGTATGGAGGTACGCTGCTCATGACTGCCCTCCGTTCGGATCGTGATCGAATTCGTCAGAGTGCGCAGGCACTATCGAAGACCCCGGCTGCTGCTGTGGCGGCGCTGCAGAAGCGCCAGAGACGGGCGCACCGGGGTAGGGCACACCCTGATAGGGAGGAGCGCCCTGATAGGGGGTGCCACCGGTGTAGGGCGGATTGCCATATTGTGGCGGCGGGGGATAGCCTTCCGCAGCCAGGGCCGCGCGCTCCGCCAGCAACAACACCCCGGCCAGAATCAAGTAGAGCGGCCAGCTATGGCCCCAGCTCAAAACGTGTGCCTGCGCCAGCAAGGCAATTATTCCGACAAGCAATAGAAAAGCAGGGCCGCGAAGGCGGCGAATCAACATGTATCGGCTCATTTGGGACCTCCTTGCGAGACACTCACGCGACGAATAATCAACCACACTCCAAGCCCGATGAGGAGAAATGGCCATGTGAGCTCAAAGACGCGCCCGTGAAGAACGTCCAGTTGACCGAGCAGAAACAAGAGACCGAGAGCGATCAGCACAATGGCGCCAATCGGTTCCTTACGCTTCCAATACACCGGCGGCACAGGAGGCATGGGCGGAGCAGTCGGGTCGCCATATCCACCCACCGGCGTATAAGGCGGCGTGTAGGGAGCTTGATAAGGAGCCTGGTAAGGTGGCTGATACTGGCCGGTATAGGGCGGCTGATAGCCACTCGCGCCAGGATTAGTCGAGCCCGGATTCGTCGCGCCGGGAGTTGCCGGACCCGGATTGGCGGCCGGATTGTAAGCACCCGGATTGTACGGGCCAGGGTTAGGAGCGCCAGAATAGCCCGGTCCCGGCTGCGGCGGATATTGCCCGCGTCCGCCCAGATTGAGCCAGTTGCCCACTTCGTTAAGCCCCAGCGGGTCAGGCAAAGGCTGACCGTCGCGCCGGGCCCTGGCCGTGTGATAGGCCTCGAAAGACTGGTAGAGAACCCATGCGGCAATAAAAATTCCAAAGATGCCATAGTGATCGCTGATGCTCACCAGCACCGCGAAAATGACCACATGAATCAGCCCCTTGAAGAACTGCCCGTTGTACATGGCGCCGACGCCAGGTATCAGTCCCAACACCGCCGCCGCGGCCGGATTGGGCACGCCCGCTGGAGGCGCAATAAACGGATTAGGAACACTTTGCCAGGCGAGCCAGCACGGTTCGCAGAGAATCTGTCCTCCTGCGCCGTTGCGTGTGCAATTGGCGCAAATGGCCTTGCCACAGTTCTGGCAAAAGGCTGTAGCGGCCACGCCGCTATGATTTACGCAGTCCATTCTGTGCCCCTTTCCCGTCTTGCTTTCGCGGAGCCGCCGGAATGCGCGGGTCTGTCGAGTGATAGCGAAGCTTCCAGGTAGTCCAGTGAATCATTGAAGGCTGGGGTCCCCGACTGTTGCGGAGGATCTACGCGGGATCCGCCGTCCTTATGCGTTGGATTCTGTTTCGACTCGCCGGGACCTGACGGTTGTTTTGGTTTCTGCTGGCTGTCGTCGTTTTCCGTCGTCCGGCGCAGCTCGCGCATCCTCGATTGCACCTCGTACACGAACCGCAGGTGGTCGTAGTAGCGGATGATAGGCGTCGACGCCATGGTCAGGCGCCGCTCCATGAACGAGCGAACCGCGCTGGGCCGCAGATCTGACAGCTTCAGGCTGGTGATGTGAATGCCCGTCAGATTAAGCGTTAAAGCGATTGAAAAGAACGCCATGGCCGCCGTCATCAGCAGGCGGGGTTCGGCGAAGCGGCGCACCCGGGCTACCACACCAGGCCGCTGCCAGGCCGGAATCATCGGGACAACATTGGTGCCGGCGGTGACCAGTCCGTAACCGGCTACTTGTCCGGGGCCCGTTTGGGCGAGGATTTTGTCGAGGAGTCCGGAGGGAACTTCGGGCTCGGGCGAAAGAAACTCCAGCCACTCACGACCCCGGCGGGCCTCGTCAAAAAGCTGCGTGCACGCCGCACAAGTAGCCATGTGTGACGAAAAGGTAGCTTCGTCCTCAGGCCGCAGCAGACCGTCGAGCGCGTCCGCCAAAAGCGTTTCCCATTGCCCGCAGGCTGGGGAGGTCGGAATGTTTGCTCGCTCTGTCATCTACATCACCTCCCGTTTATTACGTTCCAGCAGCCGGGCCAGTTCCGCCCGGCCTCGGCTGATGCGCGATTTTACGGTACCTTCGGGTATACCCAGAACCTGGGCGATCTCTTTGTAGTCCATATCTTGTAAGTCTCTTAGTATGACGGCCTCACGCAGCTCCACGGAGACATGCGCAAGGGCTTGTTGCACCATTTTTTCTAGCTCTTTGTGAGCCGCGATCTCGTGCGGCGACTTCCCGTGCGACGTCAGGCGGTCAACCGGCTTTAATTCTTCGGCAGATTCCCATCCCTCATCTAGTGAAAAAGTGGAGCGCAAGTTCTTGGTGCGACGGAAATTGTCGACCAGCAGGTTGCGGGTCATGGTGGTGATCCAGACCTGCAAACTGCCCCGGCCGGTGTCAAAACTGGCTAGATTTGAATAGATTTTGAGGAAGACGTCTTGCGTAAGGTCCTCAGCATCAGCGGGATTGCCCGTGAAGCGATAGCAGAGGCCATAGACGCGGCGATGGTGTGTGCGAACCAGTTCGGCCCACGCGCCAGAATCGCCATCCATGCAGCGCCGGACGGTTTGGGACCAGTCGATCTCCAGCGGCCTTACCTCCCCGCGGTCATAGCGAGCGTCTGAACTAACGGGCCGGCTTCCAGAAGCGGGACCAGATATAGACCCAGGTCCGCTTCCCGGCGTAGTGCCGCCCGTCTCTCGGGGTTCAATGCTGCGTCGCGCCGGTTTCGGCAGCGATGCCAGCCCCACTACGCTCCAGCTTAATGTACCAACGCACTGCATGTTGGCTTATACGCAGGATTCCACATGGTGGTTCCCGGCACTCAATTCTGCGTGGCTGCCCGATAGAGAAACATCTTACCTTGCCGACCAGCTTCGTCGGTGCTGTAACTCTTACCGGCGCCAGGCATCTCATGGATGCGAGTCCCGGTCGTCGGGCTCGCTGAGGATTCATCATGACTGCAACCACCGTCCTGCGCCGTGCTCTTTTTTCCCTGGTCGCGACTGCAATCGTCTCCACTGGATGCCATGCCGCTACGCGATCGCCCATTCCCGCGCCCGTGAGCGACGTCGAACTCACGCACCATCCAGGCAAAGAGACGGCCATCTTCGCAGGTGGCTGCTTTTGGGGAACGCAATCGGTCTTCGAGCGCGTCAAGGGGGTGCTGGCTACGACTGCCGGTTACGCGGGCGGCTCGGCATCAACGGCCACCTACGACCAGGTCACTACCGAAACCACCGGCCACGCGGAATCGGTCAAGGTGGTCTACGATCCGGCGCAAATCACCTACGGTCAGCTCCTGCGCGTCTTTTTCTCCGTAGTCCACGACCCGACCCAGCTCAACCGCCAGGGGCCGGACGTGGGCACGTCGTATCGGTCAGCGATCTTCTATACCAATGAGGAACAGCACAAGATCGGCGCTGCCTACATCGCCCAACTCGACGCGGCACACGTGTTTCCTGCGCCGATTGTTACGCAGGTTGTTCCATTGAAAGGCTTTTACGACGCCGAGTCCTATCACCAGGACTACGCACTCCATAACCCCGATAACCCCTACATCCTGGTCTGCGACCGGCCCAAAGTCGCCGCGCTCAAACAGCAATTCCCCGAGCTGTTTCGGGATTACAAGGGCAAATAGCAGGCGAGTGAAGGAGTGATGAGAGTGAATTGAGTGACCATGCCTTGCTTCACTCGTTCACTTCTTCACTTTTTTTCACTTCTCGTCTTCGATTCCCGAAAGCTTCGTATTACAATGTAATGCAGGGGATCAGCAATGGCCGCGAACGCTCTTGTTCAAACTAGAATTGATGGGGACATCAAGAAAGAGGCTGCGGTGGTCCTTGAAGCAATCGGACTGACCGTTTCCGATGCCGTCCGCCTGATGCTGACCCGCGTTGCCCGTGAAAAGGCTCTTCCTTTCGAGCCATTGATCCCCAACGAAGGCACCCTGGCCGCTATGAAAGAGGCGCGGGAAGGAAAGCTAGAGACCGTTTCGCTGAACGAGCTGCAAACTGCGATCGATGCGGACGATTAAACAATCGACGGCCCTTAAGCGCGACTTGAAACGCGAATCGAAAGGGCAGCATCGAGTCTATCTTTCCGAGAATTTCGTTTCTGCGGTTGAGACTCTCGCAAAAGACCAGCCTCTCGCAGAAAAATTCCACGACCACGCGTTGTCGAACGACTGGCAGGGTTACCGTGATTGCCACATCCGGCCCGATCTGGTCTTGATCTACGCCAAGCCGAATGCCTATACGCTCGAGTTGATTCGTCTCGGATCGCGCGCCGAACTTAGCCTATAGCGGCCCTGAAAACCCGATGCCCCATCTTTTCGCGCAATCTCATCGCGCGAAAAGATGGAGCATCAAACCACCAGTTCCGGGACCAACCCGCTTAATACCGCTGCAGGAAGTCCGGATCGACCGGATTCTCAAACAGCGAAGCATCGCGGGTCACGATCGTCAGGCCCGAAGGCGTAACGAAATAGCGCCGCTTGTCTTCCACCTGGTCATAGCCGATCACCGTGCCCTCGGGAATGTGGACATCGCGATCGATAATGGCGCGGCGAATACGGCAATGCCGGCCGATATTGACGTGCGAAAAGATGATGCTCGCGTCCACATCGGAATAAGAATTGACGCGCACATCCTGCGACACCACCGAATTCGACACCGATGCGCCCGAGATAATCACGCCGGCGGTAATGACCGAGTTGGTCGCTGACCCCGTGCGGCCCGGTTCGCCAAAGACGAACTTGGCGGGCGGATACTGCCGCACACGCGTGCGAATCGGCCAATTCTTGTCGTACAGGTTGAACGTAGGCGAAACCGAGCACAGATCCATGTTGGCGTCGTAGTAGGCGTCCAGCGTCCCCACGTCGCGCCAATAGAGCGCCTGCTGCTTGTTCTCATCCACAAAGCTATAGGCCATCATCTTCTTCTTGCCCAGCAGCGCAGGCAGAATATTGTGGCCAAAATCGTGTTTCGAATCAGGATCTTCGGCGTCGGCGATCAGCGCCTTCAACAGCACTTCGGTATTGAAGATGTAAATGCCCATCGACGCATCGACCGAATTCGGATTAAACGGCGACCGGAAGCTCGTCGACTGCGGCTTTTCCTGGAATCCCAGCACCTCGCCCTTCGACCCCACCTCGACTACGCCAAACCGGGAAACTTCATCGGGCGGAATCGGCAGGGTCGCCAGCGTGACCTCGGCCTTGGTCTCGCAGTGGTGTTCCAGCATGCGGCTGTAGTTCATTTTGTAAATGTGATCGCCCGACAGGATGATCATGTGCGTCGGCTGTTCGCTGCCGATCGAGTAGATGTTCTGGTAGACCGCGTCGGCGGTGCCCATGTACCAATTTGTGCCGGTACGCTGCATCGGCGGCAACAACTCAAAAAACTCGCCCAGCTCCTGCGCCACGATGCCCGTCCAGCCTTCGCGGATGTGGCGATTGAGTGACAAAGCTTTGTACTGGGTGAGAATGAAGACCCTGCGCAGGCCTGAATTGATGCAATTGGAAAGGGTAATGTCGATGATCCGGTAATGCCCACCAAAGGGAACAGCCGGTTTGGCGCGATCACGCGTAAGGGGAAAAAGCCGTTCGCCGGCTCCTCCTGCAAGCAAAACACCGAGCGTATCTCTCATGTTCTTCTTTTGACCTGCCTTCGTTCTCTCTGATGTATGGATTCGCTGTGTTTGAGAATAAAGGTGCCGCTATCCGGTACATCATCTTTTTCGATGCCAGTCTCGCGAATGGGGTACCAGACGGCGAAGAATACCACACAAGGATTAAGTCAGGCGTGCACAGGGTTGAGAAGCCGGGTAGTTGCGGGAGTTTTCGCCGGCGTCGAGGCCTGCATTTGGATCAGGGCCGCGGCTTTTTCAGGCGTCGGACTCCGAAGGCATCCAGCTTTGGGTCTGTGCTGAGAATCGGCAGGTTGTACTGAATAGCCTGTGCAGCAATCATGCGATCGAACGGGTCTCGATGTGCATGTTCGAAACGTGCTGCTCGCATCATAGTCTCCGGCTCCAAATGAAGAAGTTTATAGCCCAGACTATCTTCGACATTCGTAATCAAATCGCTCTCAAACTTGATTGCATCAGGGAGCTTGCCAAGTCGTACTTTAAAACTGATCTCATAAACGGATGCAGAGGACACCAATATCTCGTTATCAAGATCAGCAAGCAATGCTTTGGCCCACGGTTCTATGTTTGTCGATTCAATAGCAGCCCAGATCACGTAGTGAGTGTCGATAAGAATTCTCACTCGTCCTCACCTTCCCACGCTCTTAGTTCCTCTTCAGGCAACTCATCGAAATCCGCGGGTAACACGAATCCAGGGTGATGAAACATATCAAATGTTCGCTTCTTTACCGGTTTCAGGGCCACAATCTCAGCCACTGGGGTCTTCTTGCGCCCCATAGTCAAAATGACCTTTTCTCCGCGCTGCGCCCGCTTTACCAGATCGGAAAGTTGGGTTTTTGCCTCGAACATAGTGGCTTCGATCATCGCGGCCTCCATAATGCTAGGAATATCTTAGCTAACCTGGCAGGAGCTTGCAAGATTGAATTTGGGAAGTGAGCGACGCCGAGTTTTTTGTGGGAACAAAATAGGGAGATGAATAAGAGCAACGGTTGTCGTTTATACCTAAAAGCGGCTCCCCAATCAAGTTGGAGAACCGCTTTAGAACCTGGTGCGAAGACCTTCTGCCTTATCGCTTCTTCTTGAACTTATATTCGAGGCCGACCGAGATGCCGAAATTGATGTCGATCTGGTCGTTTTTGGGGCCGTAATTGATCCCATAACGGGTCAGGATCGCGTCGGGCGTCACGCGAAATACCCAGCGCGGCGACCGGTTCAGGTCAAAATGACCACCCATAACCATGGCAGGAGCAACCTGGTTGTTATAGAACCCGACTACTGACGGCGAATTCCCGCGCAGATCCTTCTCAAACTCCCCATAAGCCCCGCCCACCAGCACATGGGCGATCAGCGCACCATGCTTGTTGTGCGGACCCAGCCATTCCGGGCCGGCTGCAAAAACATACTGCGCCACGAACGGTCCGTCGATGCTTACATCGTTGGGCGCCGCGCCGCTGGTGCCCAAGTAACCGCGACCCGTACCCTCAACGGCCCAATGCTTGCTGAACCAGTAGGAACCGCTCAGGTCGAGTCCGCCAAGGTTTGACCCCTGCGCCAGATTGGGACCCGCCTTGATGTGGCCGTAAGCCATCCCCAAAGAGACATCGTAGCGATTGTCATAGCGCACACCCGAAAGAGGATCGATGGCAATGTAGTTCCCATTGGTATCGAGTTGTGCGGTCCTCGAAGAAGAGGAAGTTGCCGGAGCTTGCGTAGACGAAGAAGGCGGGTTCTGCGCCGGTGTAGCCGGTGCCGGGGTATCTTGAGCCCCCGCGAAGGCCCCGGCTGACAACGCCGCGACGGCAAGAGAAGCAACAAAAGCGGTGAGACTTACTGGGAAACGCATCCCTTCAAGCTTACAGGACCGTGCCGACGTGGGACAACGCCCTGACCAATGTTTGACCAATGTTTTCAGGGTGTTTGACACAATATTCTGGTGTGTTACGCGCGACGTAAAAAGCACCTTAAGGTGAGCAACGTTCCGCCCAGTTGGCGTAAACCAGGTACCGCATCGTCTTCAATATCTCGAGCGCCGAATCGGTCCGGCCCGAAGACGAAGACTCCGGCGTGAGCATCGGAGCTGCATGGCTGTGCCATTCGAGCGGCAGCCGGTTAAAGATAAGTCCCGCACGCGGCAGATGGTACTGGGACGAAATCACCTCGGCCGATGTCCACCCATGGGCCTTGGCAATGCGCCCGGCAAAACAGGCGTTCTGGATCGTATCCAGCGCCTCCGGTTCCACAAAGATGGCGGACTCCGGCACGCCCTGCGCCCTGGCAATCCGTGCCATGACCTGCGCCTCAACAAAGTGGTTGTGCGCCGGGCCGCCGGTGAGGATGATGTGCGGCGCCACTCCCCGCTCATATTCGCGAACGCCTTCGGTCACGCGCGCCAGCAGTTCCGGCGTAGGATTCCCTTCGCTGTCCACCGACGTGCCCAGCACAATGATGGTGTCAAAGCGAGAGCGCGTCGTATTTCCGGTCGGGGCTAGTGCGCGCGCAATCGCAGCCCACCCCACCAGTCCCAAGATCAACAGCACAGCGGCCAGCATCAGTCGCGCCCTCAAGCTCAATCGCCTGCGTTTCGCCGCTGGCCGTCGACGGCGCTGGTAGCGTTGCGGCGATTGCCGTCTTAATGGTCTCGGAGTCGGGGAAGTGGGCAACGGAATCTCCAGCTTCCAATGTAACCCGGACCGGTCAGGACAATTTGGCAGCCTCGCCCCACGCCGACAACACAAACTCATTCAATGGCTTGCGCGTTCGCGGTGACGTCTCCTGCTTGAGCATCTGCGGATCGGAAAGCGCCGCCGGATCGCCCTGGTATCCGAGCGCAATGACGGCCCCAATTACAAAATCCTCGGGGATTCCAAAGGACTTGCGCGCCACATCCTTATCAAATCCAGCCATCTGGTGGGTCGCCAGGCCCAGGTGTGCGGCTTCCAGGCAGAGAATGGCCGCGGAGGCGCCCAAGTCATAGAATGCACTGCCGTTAGACGTGCCATTGTGGGAGAATTTGGTATTGCTCGCGCCCAGGATCAGAACGGGAGCCGCCTTGGCCCACTTCTGGTTAAACTCGCCCATCGACGAGAGAATCTTCCGGTAAGTCTCGGAGTCGCGCCTTCCGACCAGGAAACGCCACGGCTGTTCGTTGAACGACGATGCCGTCCACCGCACCGCCTGGAAAATCGTTTCCAGGTCCTTCGCGCTCACATCCCGATCGGCAAAAGACCGTGGACTCCAGCGATGGAGGACGATGGGAAGGACATTCTCGACCTCGGGGGCCTGTTTCAAGCTGTTGACATCACTTGCGGACAGTGGCATTCTCAATTCTCCTTGTTGCGGTATGCAGTACTTAGATTGCTCCGCGTCCATTGGAGATTCTGCCTTCGTAGCTAAGTTTTTGAAAATGAAGGGTCCGTCATCCAGATCGGGGCCTCTTTCACGCGACGTTAAAACAAGTATGAAATCCTGTTTGCGCCCAGACTCATTTCCTCATGACTTGATCGGCTGAGGGAATCCCGGATCGTTTTCGGGAATCTTGGTGAAGTAAATACTAATCACGCGGTTCTCGACCATACCGGCCAACGTCGGAATTAGGTCTCGGATAGGGCCGCCGCAACCAAACGTTTCATCTTTCAGGAGAGCCATCATGACTTCCATTCGAATACGCCTGGGCATTCTCTGCCTGGGGCTTTTCATTGCGATTTTGTTGTTGAATACGGGTCCGTTGTTCGCTCAAAGTACAACCGAGGGTGCGATTGCAGGATCCGTGCTTGATCCGTCCGGTTCGGCCGTCTCCCACGCCGACCTCACGATTCACAACCTTGGAACCGATGCCGAGATCAGAGTGAAGACCGACGACAGCGGCTACTTCAAGGCGCCATTGTTGGAGCCTGGCACTTACACCGTGTCGATAACAGCATCGGGTTTCGCCTCGTATCGCGCTGAGGGCGTGCTGGTCCAGGTCGGTCAAGTTACCAACCTGGAGCCGCGCCTGGGCCTGGCCTCCGCTTCGTCTTCTATCGAAGTGACCGAAGCGGCTCCGGTGCTCAATATGGAATCCCCGGACGTCTCGGCCTCGCTCAACTTGAGAGCCCTCACCGACATTCCGATCAACAATCGCCGCTGGTCGAGCCTGGCCATGACGACGCCGGGCGTGGTCGCGGATAGCAGTGGTTTCGGCTTGGTCAGCGTGCGCGGCATCAGCACCATTCTCAATAACGTTGAAATCGATGGCGCCGACGACAACCAGGCCTATTACGCCGAGGAGCGCGGCCGCACCCGTGAGGCTTACTCCACCTCCGCCAGCGCTGTCCGCGAATTTGCCGTCAACACCGGCGTCTACTCCGCCGAGTATGGCCGCGCCGCCGGCGGTGTGATCACGTCGGTCACCAAGAGCGGCACCAACCAGCTTCACGGCCAGGCCTATTTTTACGACCGCGAAAGCAACTGGAACGCCTACAACGATTTTGCCAAGGTCACAACCTTGGACCCAACCACGAATACTTACGTCGCAAGTCCGATTAAACCCGAGGATCTGCGCAAGATTTACGGCTTCACCGTGGGCGGGCGGCTGATCAAAGACAAGCTCTTCTGGATTTATACCTACGATCAGCATTCCCGCATCAATCCGATCGTTGGTATCCCCAACTCACCGTCCTCTTTCTATACCCTCCCTGCCGCGGCGCTTGCTTCGGGAGAAACCTGCTATGCGAACGGCTATCTCACCGGCGGTCCGACCATCGACGAATATGCCTGCACCCTGGCAGCGCGTCAGGGCGTGAGCTATGCTGCCGGCGCCAGCCTTTACTCGGCCGGCATCCAAGCCCTCAACACCGATATTGGAACAACACCCCACGCCGGTTACCAGGAGATCAACACTCCCAAGCTGGACTGGCAGGTCAATCAGAAAGAGCACGTCAGCTTCCTCTTTCACCGCCTGCGTTGGGATTCTCCTGGCGGCGTGCAGACTGCGTCTACGGATCACTACGCCTTCGACACCCAGGGAAATGACTTCGTCAAGCTCGACTACGGCGTGACGAAATTGACCAGCTTGATCACGTCGAGCATCAGCAACGAGCTGCTCTACCAGTATGGCCGCGAGCTCAACGACGAGGGCCAGCAGCCCTTCAGCGCCTATACCAAACAATATCTGCAGGGAAACAACGGCGTCACGGCTACCGGGTCCGGCGGCTTCACGCCCAACGTTCCTGAAGTTGCTGTTGCCACTTCGACCAGCGGCTTTTATATCGGCTCGCCCTACTACTCCTACCGCAAGGCGCTGCCCGATGAACGCAAGTGGCAAATCGGCGACACCCTTTACTACACCAAGGGCAACCACAGCTTCAAGTTCGGTACCGACAACGTCCATAACTACGATCTGCTCAACAATACCTACGAGAGCAACGGCTACATCAGCTATACCTATCTCGGTAACTACCTCAATGACTTGTTGAATGAGGGGAAATCGAACTCCACTTGCAATAGCTCTGCCTCTGCGGCGCCGGCCAGCGCCACGGCCTCCGCGACCGGCAACTATCCTTGCTACACCAGCATGACCCAGGGTTTTGGCCCTCCGGTCTTCGCCATTTCCACCACCGACTACGCCTTCTTTGGCCAGGATAACTGGAAAATCACGCCCCGCCTGTCGCTCGAACTCGGTCTGCGCTGGGATTATGAAAAGCTGCCTCCTCCGTTTGCCAACCTCACCACCGCAACCGGCAACTTCGTTCCCTACTCGGGGCTGAACAACACTCCCAGCGATAAGAACAACTTCGGCCCCCGTGCCGGTTTCGCCTATGATCCGATCGGCGATGGCAACACCGTGATTCGCGGCGGATACGGTCTCTATTACGGCCGCATCACCAATGGCATGTTGCTCAATGTCCGGCTCAACACGGGCAGCCCCAACGGACAGTACAGCACCACATTCAAGCCCGCCGCGCAAGGAACCACGCCGGCCGGTCCGCAATTTCCCAATATCGCCGCCGCCGGTGCTTCCGGTACTCCCAGTTCCTACTTCCTTGCCTCCAATTTGCAAAACCCCGAGGTGCAGGAATTCAACCTGGCCGTGCAACACCAAATGGGTCGCGGTACTGTCGTCGAGGCCAGTTACCTGGGCGCTTTAGGCCGCAAGTTAACTAACTACCTCGATCTCAACCTCGATCCAACAAGCATTCAGAACGTAACCATCACTGTAGCTGACACCGCCGGCACCGGTCCTATCGCCGCTGGAACCGTCTACTCCGTTCCCACTTACACGGCCTACGGAAACAAGGCGCTCTTCGGTGCGGCTGCCAATTCCTATACCTCCATCACCGAAGTCGCGAGCAACATCAATTCGAGCTACAACGCCTTTGTCTTTGAGGTGCTGAATCGCACCTTCAAAAGCGTGCAGTTTGATTTCAACTACACCTGGTCTCACTCTCTCGACTACGCGCAAAACGCCACCACGACCACCTCCGCCAACAACTGGTATGACCCGTTCTCCAATGCCCACGCCAACTACGGAAACTCCTCGTGGGATGTTCCCAACCGCGCCGTTGGTTACATGCTGTGGAACCTGCCCAACGTACCGACCCAGTCATTCCTCAAATACCTGACCAACGACTGGAGCATCAACGACAGCGCGCAGATTCAGGATGGACTGCCTTACTCACTCGCTACTAGCGGCTATAACTCCTCCTCGGCCATTGGTACCGATTGGAATGGAGCGGGCGGCCAGGCAATCATTCCCCAGCTCGGATATGACAACAAGCGCATCCGCAGGAAAATGGTGGACGACCTTCGCGTGCAAAAGGAAATCCCGGTTGCAGAACGCTACCACCTCCAGCTCATGGCCAACGTGTTCAACGTCTCCAATCACCAGAACTTCGATGGCATCAATAGCACCGGATATCTGCTTTCGTCCACTGGCGCACTCTCCGGCACGGCCACCTACCAGTCCTCAACCTATGGGCAGTTCACCAGCTCCAACAGCAGCGGTTTCCTTTACACACCCCGTGAAATTGAAATCGCAGCTCGTTTGACGTTCTAGAACCGGCACTCATCAAACGCGGCGGCCATCGGTCGCCGCGTTTGTCTTTGGCCCCCGCAAACTTCGGCCTCTGATAGATTCAATGAAAGATGTCGAAGTCCGCAGCGCACGCTCCCCTCACTCCTACTCAAACGCCACATCCTTCGAGCGGCTTCCGCGAAGCCATCGATCGCGCGCTCGGCTGGCTTCATCTGCGTTCCTCGCTTCATCCTTTCGACCGCAGGTTCGGCGTTGACACCAGCGGATTGATGTATGCGCCCAGTCTGCAGTCGGGCCACGAACACGACGCTCACAGCTCGGGATACTACGCCACCGCGCCATCCCTCTTTCACGCCGCCCTCTCGCTTTGGAACGACACGCTAACCGGCACTCCCTTTACGCTCCGCGATTACGCCTTTTTGGATCTGGGCTGCGGCAAAGGCCGCGTTCTCATGATGGCTTCCGAGTATCCCCTGCGCGAGATCGTAGGCGTAGAGCTGAACCCCGAACTGGCAGCGATTGCCAATCGGAATCTCGGCAAATGGACTCGCTTTCCACGCGGTTTCAATCCGTCCAAAGCGATCTGCGACGACTTCCTCCGCATTCCTTTCCCTGCCGGACCCGTGCTGGTCTATCTCTTCAATTCGTTTGAGGCAGAGATGGTCGAAGCGCTTCTCGATCGTCTCGTTCAGATCTCCGCCACCCGGTCCGATCCCATCGATCTGCTCTACATCCATCCCGACTACGGTCAGCTCGTCCGTCAAACTCCGCGCATGACTCTGGTGGCCGATGCCGAGATTCCCTTCACTGCTGAAGACGCTCGCGCCGACGTGTTCGGCGTCGACCACGATCGCTGCACCATCTTTCGCCTGCCGGGCGCCCTGCCGCGCGACACAAATCAGGCCGAATGAACTTTTCGGCACGAGCACAATCTGCCATGTGTCCGGCTCGGCACGGTGTCAGGATAAGACCGTACTCGCCACCGGACTCGCGGTCGGAAATATAAATCTCCCCGTACCCTGAAATCCACCGCGCGATGTGCCGTTATTGTGGCAGGCGCCTACACTGCGAGGTTTACCCGCTCATCGGCATTGCTGGCCGATCGTTCGCTGTTACCAATAATCGACTGTTAGATTTACCAAAAATATTCGGGCCATTTCTGGAGAACGACAATGATCTCCCTTAAGAGATTCCTAGATATGCAATCAGGACCGCAAGTCGTCGAATTAGAGCCGGAAGAGCTTCTCGCGACGACCAAGGACTGCTATCGTTCCGTGCTTCTGGCGGTCGGCAAGAGTGCCGTTGAAGGCTGCCCCGCCGTCGGCGCCGAACTCGAAAGCAATCTCCAGGGCCTTGAAAGACACATTTCGACCGATCTGACCCCGGAAGAAATGACCAAAACCAAAGAACAGATTGAAACCAAACTTTTTGAGTGGGGCCAGCATACCGCGGAACACCTCAAAGCAAAGGCCGACGAAGTCAAGGAACTTCTCCTGGCCCTGGCCCGGACTGCGGAATCAGTCGGCGATCGCGATCAGTGCTACACCAATCAGTTCAAAGGTTTGACCTCTCGGCTTGAAACCATCGTCAACCTCGATGATCTGACTTTGATCCGGGCTTCACTCGTAGAACGCCTCACGGAATTGAAAAACAGCGTCGATCAGATGACCCGCGACAGTCAGCGCCTGGTGGCCCAGTTGCGCGCCGAAGTCTCAACCTACGAAACCCGGCTCAGAACTGTCGAACATCTCATTTTGAAAGATGACCTCACCGGTGTTGAAAATCGCCGCAGCATTGAAGAGCGGATCCAGTTCAACATCTCCCATTGCCAATCCTTCTGCATCGCCATGATCGACCTCAACGACTTCAAGCTCATCAACGATGCACACGGCCACCTGGCAGGCGACGATTTGCTCCGCCAATTTGCCCGTGAGTTGCAGGTCAATACCAGGTCGGCCAGCGACATAGTCGGCCGTTGGGGCGGCGACGAATTCCTCGTGCTGCTGTCTTGCGACGTGGCCGGCGCCAGCCTGCACACCGAGCGCATCCGCGACTGGGTATTCGGCAAATACACCATTCAGTGCGGACAGAGAGGCCTCACCGCCAACGTCTACATGGATGCGTCCATCGGGCTCGCGCCGTGGACGCCCGGCGAAACCATGCAGCAGTTAATCGCCAAGGCCGACGCCGCGATGTACCAGGACAAGCAGAAACCGCGCGTTCCTCACCCTACACTCAGAACCGCATAAATTTCCGCAGCCATCAAGCCGCCGCTCCCTCTCCCGACCCGTCTACCCATCCTTGCGAATCAGCCCCTGCGCCACTCCTTTACGGGTAAATGCGATGCAGCGTCCGCGCAAACGGGATTGTCTCGCGCACGTGCTCGAGACCACAAATCCACGCCACCGCGCGCTCAATGCCCATGCCAAATCCCGAGTGCGGCACGCTCCCGTAGCGACGCAGATCCAGATACCACTGGAAGGCTTCCTTGGGCAGGTTGTGCTCTTCGATGCGTGCGTTGAGCAGTTCAAAGCTCGACACGCGCTGCGACCCGCCGATGATTTCGCCATAGCCTTCAGGCGCCAGCACGTCGACGCACAACGCCAGCCGCGGGTCTTTCGGGTCCGGCTCCATATAAAACGCCTTCACATTAGCCGGATAGCGATGCACCATCACCGGCCGCTCAAACTGCGAACTGAGCCACGTCTCATCCGGCGAACCAAAGTCGTTGCCATATTCAAACGGCTGCTCCAGAGCCCCCGTCTTGTGCGCCGCATTCAACATCACTACAGCATCGTCGTAGCTAAGCCGTGGAAACGGCGGACAAATCGCTTCGAGCTTCGCCACATCGCGCCCAATCACCCCTAACTCCGGTGCGCGATTCTTGATGACGCTCTTCACAATGTGCGAGAGAAAGTTCTCCGCCAGCTCCAGCAGTCCATCCAAATCGCAGAATGCTACTTCCGGCTCGATCATCCAGAACTCCGTCAGATGCCGCCGCGTCTTCGACTTCTCCGCCCGGAACGTAGGCCCGAAGCTATAAACCTTGTCCAGCGCCAGCGCCGTCGACTCGATATAAAGCTGCCCCGACTGCGTCAAATAAGCCGGATCGCCAAAATAATCCACCGGAAACAGCGTCGAAGTCCCCTCGCACGCCGCCGGCGTCAAAATCGGCGGATCGGTGCGAATAAACCCATTCGTATCGAAGTATTCGGCCGCCGCCCGCATAATTTCTGCTCGAATCCGCAAAATCGCCGACTGTCGCGGTGACCGCACCCACAGATGCCGATGCTCCATCAGGAAATCAACGCCGTGCTCCTTAAGCGTGATCGGGTAAGGATCGCTCTCCGGCACCCGCTGCACCACTTCAATGTTCTCGACATCCAGTTCAAAGCCGCCCGGCGCTCTCTTGTCCGCGCGAACCTTGCCCGTCACAATCACGCTCGACTCCTGCGTCAGCCCCTTGAGCGCCGCAAACACCTCGGCCGGCACGCTTTTGACGTGGGCCACGCCCTGCACCGTCCCCGTACCGTCGCGAAATATCGGAAACAGCAGCTTCCCGCTCTCCCGTGAGTTGTAAAGCCAACCCTTCAGCGTGACCGACTGGCCCTCAAACTTGCCCAGCGTGGCAATCGTCGCCACCGGCAACGCGGCCGGCGCTTTCTCTAGCTCAGAACTCGACCCGCTACTCGTGATGATCTCTTCAGACATGCAAAGCTTCCTCAGCGGCCTAACTCAGCCGAACTCATTATTGATCCGGCCTCAGAATTCTGACCAGTGGGTGCCCCATCCATTCCGCGTTTTGTGCGGAATGCGTGGGAAGCAGTCACACTATTTGAGAACCGACTCATTAGGATAACGCGCAGAGCCGTGTGACGGCTCGCTGCATCCCCGCCCGTTGGTATATCGTCCAATGCGTATGGACAAACAATCCAGCGTCCCCCATCCCGCCGCGGAAGCAGAAGAAATTTACCGCCGATGGATCCAATTTCTCGACGATGAGTTCACCCGCCACCAGGCTCCCGAGCGCCGCGCCGAAATCGTTCGCGACCAGCTTTACCAGATCTACCTCGGTCGCCCCCACGGCGGGAAGCTCAATCTCACCCTCACCAGCGAACTCCCCGGCAACGTCCTCAGCCTCTCGCTCGACCCTGAAAACGTCACCCTCGAAGCCCAGCAATTCGCCGACTCCAACTGCGAGGAATTCTCCAAGCGCAAGCCTCTCCTCTGGTTCTGGCAGATGTTTGACCGCTCCCCCATCGGCCTCAACAACTGGCTCGGACTCCGTTTTCGCTCCATGCTCGGCCATCATCTCTTCGCCCACATGGGCTCCGGCGTCCGCATCTTTCACGGCGTCGACCTCACGTACGGCTACAAGTTGACCATTGAAGATGGAGTCACCATCCGCCAGCGCGCGCTCCTAAACGATCGCGGCGGCATCACCATTCGCAAGGGCGCGGTCATCGGTTCCTTCGCCCGCATTTATTCCCACAGCCACGCCTCCGACGACTACGACAATGTCACTCTGACACCCACCGAGATCGGCGCCGGCGCTCGCATCGGCAGTCACGCCATCGTGCTCGCGGGCTCTCAAGTAGCTGATGGTGAAGCCGTTGGCAGCTTCCCCTCCGACCGCATCTGACCTCGTTAACCCGGCTCCAGGCTTCCACATGCTAACCTGAGATTTCCGGCTGGAGAGTGCGTTGCAACCAAGCAATCTTGTAATTGCGATTTTCGAGTTTGTCCTGCTCATTTTTTCCCTGAGCGTGCATGAGTGCGCCCACGCATGGATGGCTTCCCGTCTGGGCGACCAGACCGCCCGCCTCCAGGGCCGCGTCACGCTCAACCCCATGTACCACGTCGATCCCTTCGGCACCCTGCTCTTCCCGGCGCTCATGATCTTCGGTCCGCTCTTCAGCGGCGGAGCCATGAGTGGGTTCCTCTTCGGCTGGGCCAAGCCCACACCCGTCATCACCCGCAACTTCCGCAAGATCGTGCGCGACGACACCTTGACCACCCTCGCCGGCCCGGTCTCCAACCTGCTCCTGGCCTTCGTGGGATTCCTCGGACTCGCCACCATCATTCTCTTCCAGGGCGCCCTGCCGCCTGAACAGAGCGTGATGACCAACGTCCAGGCCCTCGAACTACTGTGCTATCTGGCCATCAACGTCAATCTGGCGCTGTTCTTCTTTAACCTGCTGCCTCTTCCGCCCCTCGACGGCAGCCGCATCCTGCGCCACTTCCTGCCCTACAACGCCTTGAACCTCTACGACCGCATGGGCATTCTGAGCTTTGTACTCATGATCTTCGTCGGCGGTCCCATCGTCCGCTTCCTCATGACCCCGACCCTCGGCCTGGTCCAACTCGCGCTGCATAGCCTTTAGTCGTCATAGCGATTTATGCGGCGATGGGCTTCGTGTCCAACTTTGACTCGGATATGTAGCTCGACATCGCCTGGGCAAGTTGTGAGTCAACTTCATCGGCGATGGCCATCACGTAGAGCAGCAGCACTCCAGGCTCGGTGTCTTCCACATGCAGTTGAAGCGTCTGGAATATGGAAACCTGCAGCATGCGCGATTCCTCGACTATCATCGCAGGGCTATAACCTTGATCACGCCGCAGGCACCCGTGATTCTTGGCCCCCACCGAAGTCAAGGCGTGTGTGCCTAAGGGGAGCGGGTAGCGTAGACGCTTCACCAGATCTTTGAACATCTCCGGAAGGTGGGCGCAGCGATCTTCGCGACTCATTGGCACGGTTTTTAGAGTCAGGTTCTCTTCGACATGGGAATACCAATTATCGATCGTGGTCTGTGTTTCGCGTTCCAGGACTGTTGGGACATCGAATCGTTTTATCATGGGACTCTCCACCCGTTTAACGAGCTTCGCGGTCAGTATTGCGCCGGTTCGACCGCGAGTTAAAGTCAAATTTGCTCACAGGGCCGGTAGATTTCCTGGAGCCATTCTTCCGTTGCATTAAGGACCGTGGCATCATGCGGCGAGCATCTTGACGAACTGTTGGGCTGTCGCCGGTCTGCTGAAGAAGTAGCCTTGCCCTTCGTCGCAATCGTTTGCTTTCAAAAAGGCCGTCTCTTCGGCGGTCTCAACTCCCTCCGCAATGACCCGTAAGCCAAGGTTCCGTCCCATGCCGATGATTGCGCTTATGATGATCGAGTCGTCAGGGGCCGAGTGAATTTTATGGAGAAACGATTGGTCGATCTTGAGCGAGTCAAGAGGCAACCGGCGAAGATAGCTCAAGCTGGAGTAGCCTGTTCCGAAATCATCGACAGCCACCCTGACTCCGATTTCTCGCACCGCTTTGAGTATCGAAACTGACGCTTCGGTATCCTTCATCAGAACACTCTCCGTTATTTCCAATTCCAGAGAGCGCGGGTCCAGGCCGGTGTCGCTGAGGACTGAGCAAAGTCCTACAAGAAAACCGTCCTCCTGGAACTGCACCGCAGAGACGTTGACGGCCATGGACCCGGCGGTCAGACCCGCGTCCTTCCAGGTCTTGGCCTGCAAGCAGGCTTCGCGCAGTACCCAGGCCCCGATCGGTAGAATAAGGCCCGTCTCTTCCGCTACGGCAATGAACCTGCCGGGGGAGAGCAGCCCGCGAATAGGATGCGTCCACCGAATCAACGCTTCCGCCCCCACCACTGCTCCCGTCTTCAGATGGACCTTTGGCTGGTAGTGCAACGCAAACTCGCGGTTTTCCAAAGCACGATGCAGGTCCTCTTCGATGGAACCCCTCTCAACCGCATCAAGATTCATATTCGGCGTGAAGAATCGGAACGTCTTGCGCTCACCCTTCTTGGCCTCGTACATTGCGATATCCGAGTTCCTGATCAGAGTCTCTACATCCAGGCCATCGTCGGGATAGATACTAACTCCTACGCTTGCGGTCACATGAAGATCGAGCCCATCGATATTGTGAGCCTCCGCCACCGACAACAGCACGCGTTTCGCCGTAATGGCGGCCTGGCTCGCTTGGGTCATCTCCTGAAGCAAAATGATGAATTCATCGCCTCCATTGCGGCAAACAGTGTCCGGTGAACGGACGCAGGCCAGTAAGCGATTTGCAACTGATTGAAGGAGCTTATCGCCGGCTGAGTGTCCCAGGGAATCGTTGATGTGCTTGAAGCCATCCAAATCCAGGAAAAGTACCGCGACAATACCGGAATTCCGCTTGGCCAGCGCGACCGCCTGGTAAAGCCGGTCGTTCAGCAGCAATCTGTTGGGCAAACCGGTGAGGGCGTCGTGCGCGGCCGAATTGCTCAAATATGCTATTTGCTTATTGATCCCAACCAGATGGCTTTCGGCATCCTTGCGATCTGTGAGGTCTCGGCTGATTTTAGAGAAGCCACGCAGGTTTCCAGACGGGTCGCGCAACGCCGTCAGAGCGACCTCTCCGATGAACCTCGAGCCGTCTTGTCGAACGTAGGCGATCTCCTCGCGATGCCGTTCGTTCTTGGCAGTCAGACGGAGAATCTTCTCCGGCCGCCCCCTCTGAATATCTTCCGCAGGAAACAATCGTGCATAATTCTGGCCGACGATCTCTTCCGCTGTATATCCGTGCATTCGCTTGGCGCCTGCATTCCATGTGAGAATCACCCCTGCCGGATCCAACATGAGAACCTCGTATTCCTCGATTCCGTCAAGGAGCGATCGATATTTCTCTTCACTGTTGCGGAGTGATACGTCTGCCACATTCTGTCTCACGTCGTTGCGATGATCCCTCCACCCGGCAAGCGTTGCGATCAGCAATCCCATACTGGACACGACGAGAAGAAGATCCTTCACCAGGCCCAGACGCTTTTTTGCGTCCTCATCTCGCATTTCCAGCAATCGAAGCTCTTCGCTCCGCAAATCGCGAACTAACTTCTGAAACTGTCCGTGGATCGCATCGCCTGAACCACGTTTGCCGGCTTCCGACGGGACCAAACTGCGGCTATTCCGCTGATCCTGCACTTCCATCTCATCGAATTCGGACATAATGCGCAAAGCTGCCACAGTTACGATAATTAAGCACATAACGGCAGCCGCGAGGGTGAGTTGTAGCTTTCGGTTCCTGAATAACGTCATTCCAACTCCGCCGCCGATTCGCAAGTCTCATGGTCCTGAAATCTGTTTTCGAATGAAACCTGGGGGGGAGAATTGGAGCAAATCTGTATCCGTAACTTCTATAGGTAAGTCAAAAATCGAATTCCAAAATCGCTTCTACTCGTCAGTCGGCAGTCGGCAGATTCGCTTTGGCAACCGGCATCTCCGGTTCAGCTCTACTCCTTCATCATTTACTAATCCGTTGAAGATTGATGAGCAGAAGTGCTCACCCTCGCCTCATTCGCCCCGGCCAGGTGGCCCGCCCTTCCTTTGTTTCCCCGATCCAGTCACAAGCTTGGGTAGGCGGATTCAAGGTACACGTGCAATCTTTCCCAAACATGCGTTCGAAAAATGCTAATCCGCAATGACCTGCTTAATCTGAATTCATTGGGTAAGCTGAACTGTCGGCGATTCAATGAGGCCGCGAATTGGGTGGAGAGTTAGTCTCAAGGTCTGGTAAAATTTCCGCGAAATGCCAATCTTGCACGCCGTCAGGAGGGTGTATACTCCTAGGTGAGATACCCCCTCAATCTTCGGAGAGAGGGCGCGAGCCGCCGCAAGGCGGCTTTGCTTTTTTGCGGTGGCGATTATCCGAACAAACGTCTATGTAGATGGCTTTAACCTCTACTATGGAGCGGCTAAGGATACCCCGTACAGATGGGTGAACATCGCTCAGCTTTGTTTCGAGGTCATGCCGAGTCTGAATATCAATCGAATTCGATATTTCACCGCCCTCGTTACGGCGCGCCCCTCCAATCCTCAAACGCGGCTGCGTCAAGAAATCTATATTCGTGCTCTCACAACATTGCCAAACTTGACCGTGCATTATGGTCATTATCTGCAAAGCACCGTATCGATGCCGCTTGCTGCCCCACGTCCAGCAGGCCAGCGCTTCGCGGACGTAATCAAAACGGAAGAAAAAGGCTCGGACGTAAACATCGCCACGTACATGCTGATCGATGCATTTAGGCAAGATTGCGACCAACTCGTGCTGATTACAAACGATTCAGACTTGGGCGAGCCAGTGCGGATCATCAACAAGGAACTGCGGATTCCGGTGGGTGTTTTGAATCCACAAACGAAAGACACCGCCATAAGGCGAGCACGCGTTACTGGCCAACCGCTCCGGCCAGCGAGACCCAGCATAGTTCTAAAGAAGGCTGCAAGATTCAATCGCGATATAAGCTCGGAAGGGCCAACGTCTGATATGGCCCTTAGCCAATTTCCACCTGTGCTGATCGATGCCAATGGCCGGAAAATCACTAAGCCCGCGGGCGGGTAGCCTCTGCATCACCGGTTCGACCCCGGCCCGGTACAATGAAGCAAGCCTTTTCGCTCGCTTTTTCGGCCGCGAATGGCTGCAATCTTCTTGAGATTCACTCCGGAAAAGACTGGCACAATGGCAGAATCTGCAACTTCCATCTCCCGCCCCCGTGTTTTGAGCGGTATGCGGCCCACCGGCAAGCTCCACCTGGGAAACTACATGGGTGCCCTCGCCAACTGGGTCAAGCTCCAGGATTCTGCCCAATACGAGACGTACTTTTTCATCGCCGATTGGCACGCGCTCACGACCGACTACGCAGACACATCGAGCATCCTGCCCAATTCGCGCGACGTCATGCTCGACTATCTGGCCGCCGGTCTTGACCCCGCCAAAAGCGTCTTGTTCCTGCAAAGCAAGATCCTGCAGCACGCCGAACTTACCCTGCTGCTGGGCATGATTACGCCCCTCGGCTGGCTTGAACGCGTGCCCACTTATAAGGAGCAGCAGGAAAATCTCTCCAGCAAGGACCTGTCCAACCTTGGCTTTCTGGGCTATCCGCTGCTCATGGCCTCCGACATCCTGATCTACCAACCCGACTTCGTGCCCGTCGGTCAGGATCAGCAAGCCCACGTCGAGCTCACCCGCGAAGTGGCGCGGCGCTTCAACCAGTTCTACAAGCTCGATGGGCAGGAAGTTTTGCCCGAGCCCAAAGTCCTGCTCACGCCTTCGCCCAAACTGCCCGGCACCGACGGACGCAAAATGTCCAAGAGCTACGGAAACACGATCTTGATGACTGATCCGGAGCCCGAGGTACGCAAAAAGCTCAAAACCATGGTGACCGACCCCGCCCGCGTGCGGCGCACCGACCCCGGCGACCCCGACAAATGCCCGGTCGGCGACCTGCACAAGGTGTTTTCGACGCCCGAGACGCTGGTCAAGGTTTATGAGGGCTGCCGTACCGCCGGAATCGGCTGCATCGAGTGCAAAAGCTGGGCCGCCGACGCGTTGGTCCAGATCCTTAACCCTATCCAGGAACGCCGCTCGCGCTATTCCGCGGCCGATGTCGATGCCATCGTCGAGGAAGGCTCCAATCGCGCCCGCGCCCGCGCCGAGCAGACCATGCAACAGGTTCGCGCCGCCATGCAGTTGACGCCGGCAAAGTAAGCCGGCGTTACCCTGGCGTCCGGTAAAACACTTTAGGCATCCCATTCTGATGCCGCCAAGACTAAAGTAAGTTGGGAAATAGACTTTGGAAATTGAAACCCTGGAAACCGTAACATTGACGCCGTCTCCCTCGAATCCCGAATCGCTTGCCCACGCGCCAGCGACAGAACCCGTGCCCTCGCAGACGCCGGCGCACGAGCCCGATCCCGGCCCTGCGCCCATGACCGACCCCACCCCCGGTCTTGAGACGGATTCCGAACCGAATCCAAATCCCGAGCCCCGGCGCGAACCCGATCCTGAGCCCGATCCGCAGCCCGAGCCTCCCGCTGGCCCCGATCCCGACCCCGACGAACAGCCCCGTATCGACCCTCCGGCCGAGCCCGACACCCCGCCGATGAGCGTCGCCTCCGTTCCCCAGCTTCCCAATTTGGTGCTCACCTCGAAGCCAATTCCACAGGAAAAACCTTCAAATAAGACCCCAGAACGGCCCAAAAAGAACGAAAAAGAGGCCGATTTTTCATCGTTTTCGGTCTTTGTCGGACAGGTTTATGACGGCCCTCTCGACCTCCTGCTCGACCTTATCCGCAAGCAGGACATCGACATTTACGACATCCCCATCGCCCGCATCACGGCCCAGTTCCTGGCCTACGTAAACCAGCTCAAATCCACGGATGTTGATGTAGCAGGAGAGTTTATCTACACCGCCTCCCTCCTCATCCACATCAAGAGCAAGATGTTATTGCCCCGTGCCCCCTCCAGCCCCGACGAAGCGGCTGAAGATCCGCGGCGCGAGTTGGTCGAGCGGCTGCTTGAGCACGAGCGGTTCAAGAACGCGGCGCAAATGTTGCAACAAAAGCAGATGCTCGAAGCCGCAACGTGGACGAACCCTGGATTGCGCGAGTTCAAGGACGATGTGGCCGCCGAGCCCGAAATCGCTGCGGACACGGACGACCTGGTCCGGATCTTCCGCGACATCCTGGAACGCGCACGTAAGCGCCCTGTTTTCAATCTGCAAGACGATTCGGTAACGGTCGGCCAGATGATTCAATTCCTGGGCCGCCGCCTGACGATGGAAGATAAGCCGGTGGCGTTGCGGAAATTGCTTAGCCATACAAAGTCGGAGCGGGCGCTTGTCGCTATGTTTCTGGCATTGTTGGAGTTAGTGAGATTGCAGGCGATTTTATTGCGTCAGGATCGTGCATTTAGTGAGATTTTTATCAAGAAACACAGCGGTTTTGATGCGGTTTTGACCGAAGGCTTGGCCAATGCGCAGGATGAATGGCGCTGAACTGCCGCCGCATCCACAACGTCCCGAAACGGGAAAACAGCCGGGGATATAAGCCGGCAGGCGCGTCGAAGGGTTTCCTAGAACCACGCTATCCCGTGTAAAATCAATAGAAGCGGTTCCCCAGTCAGCGGAACGGCAAACAAACAACTGCGATTCACGTGCTGTTGTTGGGATTTTATGGACGCCTACTCAAATGGCCCAGTTTTCGTCTCAAATCAGCTTTTCCACCTCCATTTAGAGCACAAATTCGACGATTTCGGCTGTTGTCACGCCGTGCGCCGCAATGCAATAGCGGCCGGCGGGGAGCGTAGTAATGGCTGATCTCGCAACCCTTGTCGAGCCGCTTCAACAGCAGCCGACACTCATCAAGCAGAAGATCAAGGCACGCACCAGTAAACGCAGCAAGGCGATGTTCACGGTCGCGCTTGTGGGCGCGCTCTCCTACATTGCATTTCATGTGTCCAAAGACCTGGGCGCGGTGAAGGGGACGGGGATTTGGCCGTATTGCCTGCTGGGTCTGGCTCTCTTAATCGCGCTGGGATTCGAATTTGTGAATGGTTTTCACGACACGGCGAATGCAGTGGCCACCGTGATCTATACGCATTCACTATCGCCCAACGTGGCAGTCGTTTGGTCGGGTTTGTGCAACTTGGCCGGGGTACTGGCATCGACCGGCACAGTCGCTTTTGCGGTGATCACGCTCTTGCCGGTCGATCTGATTTTGCAAGTCAGTTCGGGAGCCGGGTTTGCAATGGTGTTTGCCCTGTTGATCGCGGCGATCTTGTGGAACCTGGGAACGTGGTGGCTGGGGCTGCCAGCGTCGAGTTCGCACACGATGGTGGGCTCAATCATCGGCGTAGGCGTAGCGAACCAGCTACTGAGTCAGCATTCGGGCACGTCGGGAGTCGACTGGGCCCAAGCCGCTAAAGTGCTCAAAGCGCTGTTGATCTCGCCATTGGTGGGATTCACGCTGGCGGCTTTGCTTATTGTCATTTCGAAGTTTCTGTTCCGCTACCCTTCACTCTATGAAGCGCCTAAAAATCAAGAACCGCCGCCGCTGCCGATCCGCGCACTGATGGTGCTGACCTGTTCCGGAGTTAGTTTCTTTCACGGCTCGAACGACGGACAGAAGGGCATGGGATTGATCATGCTCATTTTGATCGGAACGGTGCCAACGGCGTACGCACTCAATCATGCCGTGAGCCCGGTCGAAATACAGAGTTTCGTGTCCGCTTCAGAACAGGCGGGAAGTGTGCTGGAGCGGCATGTGGGCGGTAGCCAAGTTGGAACCACGCCCCCGCGCACCCAGGTTACCGACTACATCCGCAGCAAGCAGTTGCAGCCCAGCACTGTCTTGGCGCTGCGGGAGTTGGTGAACGACCTGGGGCAGGAAGTGAGCCATTACCACCATTACCAATCTGTTCCGCAGCAGGACCAGGCCAATGTGCGTAACGATATGTATATTGCGAGCGAAGCGCTGGCGCTGATGGAAAAGGCGCACAATCCGGAGTTTTCGCCAACGGAGCGAGTGGCGCTCGACAACTACAAGGGCAAGGTGGACAAGGCTACAAAGTATATTCCGAACTGGGTCAAGGTGGCGGTAGCACTGGCTTTAGGGCTGGGAACGATGGTGGGCTGGCGGCGAGTGGTGGTTACGGTCGGAGAGAAGATCGGCAAAGACCACCTGACGTATGCGCAGGGCGCCAGTGCGGGACTAATCGCGATGGGCACGATTTTTGCGGCCGACAAGTTTGGGATGCCGGTGAGTACAACGCACATTTTGAGTTCGGGCGTTGCCGGTACGATGGTCGCGAATGGGAATGGTTTGAGGTTTACGACGGTTCGCAACATTGCGGCAGGATGGGTATTCACATTGCCCGCGGCGGCGATGCTTTCAGGGCTGCTGTATTGGATGTTCAGGCACATTTCGTGAGGGGCACACGAGAAAGAAACAGCGTCGTGAGTCAAACAACGTAAAGAATTGTTTTAGAGGGCATACTATCCCACCCATCGAGCAAAAAGCGTTCGATGGATGGGGGCACAGTTTCATCGGCAGTGGGTCGGAAATACCGGTGGAGGCAGATTAGAAGCGAGGATGCAGTTCTTTCTTTTCTCTCATTTGCATTCTTGTCATGCCAAGCCGCCGAATGCCCCTCCTCCGCGTGGGCCTGGCACATGCTCCTTGTTGCCTCTTGCGCAATTCCACTCTGCTAACTAAATTATTAGTTGTACGTCTTACTCACCAGAGAGGGATTGAAGCGGCTTCCCCAAGGTTTAAGCGACGATGCCACCAAAAAGATCAATCACGCTGACCCAGGCCGAACTCAGGCTCATGAAGGTGCTCTGGGCCCGAGGCGAATCCGCTGTCTCCGACATCGTGGCCGCCACTTCGAGCGACGGCGCCCTCGCCTACACTTCGGTCCTGACGACCATCCGCATTCTCGAAACCAAGGGCTACGTCACGCACCGCCAAGAGGGTCGGGCATTCCTTTACAGCTCGTCGATCGGTGAACAAGAGGCCAGCCGCTCTGAAGTAAGACATGTCTTGCAGCGCTTTTTCGGCAACTCCCGCGAACGCCTGCTGCTCTCTCTGCTCGGTGACGACGACCTCAGCCCCGAAGAATTGAAACGCCTCAAGGACGCCATCGCCAGCGTTCCCGACGACGCCCCCGACGGCGATGCCAACGAAGAGTCCGAAGAACTTTCAGCCGAAATCCCCGTCAATAGTAAGGAGAAGGCATAAGTGAACCCGATCCTTTACGACGTCTCGCTTCTTTCGGCCACGGCCACTGCAGCTCTCTTCTCCGCCATCTGGCAGGGAAGTGCGCTGGCCGTCTGCGTGGCGGCAATACTGCGATTTATGCCCCGGCTCAGCCCGGCCGCTCGCTCTGTGATCTGGCTCAACCTCTTCGTTCTGTTGGCTTTGCTCCAACTGGTTCCAGCCATTGCCGCTCCCGCTCATAGCGCGGGCATCGGCCACATAACGGCCATCGCACTCGATACGCGGTGGAGTCTGGCCATCGCCGCAATCTGGTTTGCCCTGTCTCTATGGCGAGGCGTGCAACTGGTCGTGAGCGCTCGCCAGCTCCATCGCCTGGCTGGCCGTGCCACGATTATCGATATAGACCCGAACACCCAAGCCCTGCTTGACCGTGCCGCTGCTCCCCGGCGCGCCGTCGTGTGTGTTTCCGACGACGTCGCCCGCCCGAGTGTTCTGGGCTTTTTTCATCCCCGTATCCTGCTGCCGCCGTCGGTCGCCGATAATCTCTCCGCCCTCGAGCTGCAGCAGGTTGTCTTACATGAGATGGAGCACCTGCGCCGCGCCGATGACTGGACCAATTTATTCCAGAAAGTCGCCCTCGTGCTCTTCCCTCTGAACCCTGCTCTGCACTGGGTTGAGCGCCGTCTCTGCACCGAGCGTGAACTGGCCTGCGACGACCATGTCTTACGCTCGACGCCCGGCCGCAAGTCCTACGCCGTTTGTCTTACACACTTGGCCGAGCACTCCATGTTGCGCCATACCTATAACTTGGCGCTCGGCGCATGGGGGCGTCGCCCGGAGCTGGTTCGTCGGGTGCAGCGCATCCTTGAGCAGCCCATCCATTCCATGGGCCGCAAACCCGCCATCTTTGCCACCGGAACCCTTATTGCTGGGTCTCTCGGTTGCGCCTTGTTCCTGGCGCGCGCACCTCAGTTTGTCAGCTTCACGGCGCCTATCGGCACCATGCAGGCCTCGGAATCGTTAGCTGCGAACGAACTGGGCCCGATGAGCCGTCAGACGAGCAATCGATTAGGTGCCAAACCGCAGTTAATTAAAGCCGTTATGCCTCAGAAAGCTGCGCAATCTGCCGCGAATCCGGTCAAGAGGCAGGTTCGTAATGCGGTCTTACACACACGTCGGTCGGCCAAACCGATCGAAAATCAGCGCACCATCGTCATGCTTACCGACTTCACAGACATGGAAAGTGCTCCGCGCCTCGTCCTGACCTTCTCGCAGAATCAAGGGCCTGGTCCCATCGTGGTTCCGACCACCTACGCCGTCGTTCCCACCCTCAACGGGTGGTTGATTCTGCAGATTTAGCACCAATCTCAAAATTCCGCCGCGCCCGCAAGTTGGCGCCAGTAAGTTCAAACGAACCAGACACTTGGAGAATAAACAACATGTCTCAAACAACTAATCAATTAGTAGCAACAGCAAAGAAGCTCTCCGTTCCCGCCGCCGTCGCCGGTGCTTTCCTGCTTGGCGCGGCCTTCTTCGCCGGGCACGGTCGCGTCCATGCCGCCGCGGCCATGGATGAAAACAGCATCTCCGCCCTCACTGCCCTCGATCAGGCTATGGAAGCCGTCGCGTCCAAGGTCACGCCCGCCGTGGTCAACGTGGCCGTCACCTCCCGAGGCTCGAGCGAAGACGCCTCTGCACCCGAAGGCCAGATGCAACAACTGCCTCCCGGCCTCCGCCAGTTCTTCGGCCCCATGATGCCTCAAGGACAGCAACAGCCGCAGATTGAGCACGGTGTCGGCAGCGGCATCATCATCTCCTCCGACGGCTACATCGTCACCAATAATCACGTCGTCGACGGCGCCACCCAGATCAAGGTCACACTCAACGATCGCCGCGTCCTCACTGGCAAGGTCGTTGGCACCGACAAGATGACGGATCTCGCCGTGATCAAGGTCAACGCTACCGATCTGCCCACCGTCGTGTGGGGCGACTCCACCAAGCTCAAACCCGGCCAGACTGTCCTTGCCTTCGGTAACCCCTTTGGCTACTTCGAATTTTCGGTCACTCGCGGCATCGTCAGCGCAGTCAACCGGCCCAACCCCTACTCCGACAATCCCCGCAGCCGCGGCAGCTTCATCCAAACGGACGCCGCCATTAACCCCGGCAATTCCGGCGGTCCGCTCGTTAACGCCCACGGCGAACTGGTCGGTATCAACACCTTCATCATCACCAACAGCGGCTCCTTCGCCGGCGCCGGCTTCGCCATTCCCTCGCAGATCGTTCGTGCCACCGCCGACGAGCTCATCAAGCACGGCAAGGTTGAACACGGCTATCTCGGCATCAACATCAACGACGTAACCCCTGACAACGCGCACTTTTTCAACCTGAAAGACGCGTCCGGCGCCATCGTGGCCCAGGTCTTCCCAGACACACCAGCCAGCAAGGCCGGCCTGCACCAGGGAGATGTCATCACGGAGGTGAACGGCGAAAAGGTGACCAACGGCGGCGGCCTCCAGCTAACGATCAGCCAGCTCGAACCGGGCGCCCAGGTCAAACTTGGCGTCATCCGCGACAGCAAGCCCTTGTCTGTCAACGTCACAATCGATCGCTATCACTCAAAATCCGAAGAAGCCTCGAACGACGGGGACGAAAACTCGCCCAAGCCCGGCAAAATCGGCCTTTCCGTAGCCGACCTCACCCCTGACGCCCGCCAGCAACTGAACGTCCCCGAACATGTCCATGGCGTCGTCATCCAGCAAGTCCGCGCCGGCAGCCCCGCTGAAGACGCCGGCCTCCAACCTGGCGACGTCATCCTTGAAGTGAACCGCAAACCCGCTCAATCCGCCAGCGAATTTGCCAACCAGGTGCATCAGGACACCGCCGGCAACGACCTGCTCCTGCTCGTCTGGTCCAAAGGCAATTCCAGCTATCGCACCGTCCACCCCGACGCATCCGGTCAAAACGGCTAACTGAGCGTCGACCAATAGAGGTGCCCGGGTCCTGCGATTCCAGCCTTCGCTAGCAGAAGGCGAAGGATAAGGCACTGAGTTTTGAGGTGATTACTGGGGATGACTGCGAACCGTGGTATCCCATGTCTGAGAAATCCAGACATGGGATACGGGGCACCCGATACCGAGCGCCCGGCGGAATCGCATCGCGATTCAAGCGGCAGTCGTGGACCAGATTGAGGTTGGGGGTCCAGCATGAGACGCGGATATAACTCCTTTGGCGTCATTGCGGACCAGTAACTCATGGATTCGCTCATGGGAAAAGAGCCAATTGGAGGGAAGCCGTTCGATATTGGAAATGCCGTCTCGAGAGGACGACCATTCATATTGCTCGAAGAGGGTGGCCTGCCCAACCCTTGAGGCGGTCTCATGCATTCGTTGTGCGATTTCGAATGGGGAGGCCAGATAGATGCGCGGCAACTGCTGGATAGCAATGCCCTCGAACTGGACCAGGCAACAAACTGTGCGGGAACCATGATGGTCGAGCCAAAGGTCAATGGAACCCTTGCGATCATTACGTCTGCCGGTCATATCGGCGGCGTGCCTGAGATAGGACTCTGTGAGGCACCAGCGTCCGTTGTCGCTGGCCCTGACGGCAACACGGAGCAGGTTTCCGGACTTGGTGACGACCAGGTCGTACCATGGTTTGTCAGAACCGGCCTGAACCAGGACGTCGAACCCACAGCGAGCGAATTGAGCGGCGGCGATGGCCTCTGCCCCGACAGTGATGGGCCACGAAGGCGGCTTGAGCGGTGTGTCAGTGGACTGAGTCATACATCTCTCCCTGGATGGCGGTCAACTGATCAAGGACTTTCTTTCATCTTGTCGCTTGTCTTCCAGGACTTCGTTAAGCAACTGACGCGATTATCGGCGTGTATGCAAAAGGAACAATCTAATATCAGGTGCAAGAAGTAACAACCGCGGAGAAATTCCTAAATTGGAGGTTGCGGTCTTTTTCGGAACGTGCATTGTTCCTAAGCGCGCGAATATTTATACGACTGTAAGCCACGGGCGAGAGTTATGAGGGATGAGCTGGGGCCTGCCCTGGTTTCCATTGTTGCCGGCCGATTCATTCTCCATTCATGTTCTTGGTATATCCATTGCTGAGTCTGGCAATTTGTCACTCCCCCGTGCAGCAGATGTTCTTCAATCTCTCAAAATTTGGAGCTACCCATGGCCGATGTCGCAGCAGCAGTGAAGCCGCTCCCACCGGGAGCATCATTACTCGATCGCAAGATGAATAAATCGTCCGCCTGGATCAGCGGCGCAGTCGTCATGGTGGCGCTGGTGGGCGGACTCGGCTTCATCGGGTACAACATTTCAAAAGATCTTGGGAACATCGTAGTCACAAGCGTCTGGCCCTATGCGCTGCTGGGACTGGCACTGCTGATTGCCTTGGGGTTCGAGTTTGTGAACGGCTTCCACGATACGGCAAACGCTGTGGCTACCGTGATTTACACCCACTCGCTGGAGCCGAATATCGCGGTGGTGTGGTCGGGGCTATGGAACCTGGCTGGAGTGCTGAGTTCGTCGGGAGCGGTGGCATTTACCGTAATTACGCTGCTGCCGGTGGAGCTGATTTTGCAGGTGAGCTCGGGGGCCGGCTTCGCGATGGTGTTTGCGCTGTTGATCGCGGCGATCATCTGGAACCTGAGCACGTGGTGGTTCGGTTTGCCGGCGTCGAGTTCGCACACCATGGTCGGGTCGATCATCGGCGTGGGTCTGGCCAACCAGTTGCTTAATGCTCACTCCGGCACGTCGGGCGTGGATTGGGAGCAAGCGACCAAGGTGTTCAAAGTGCTGCTGATTTCGCCGGTGGTGGGATTTGGCTGCGCGGCGCTGCTGTTTCTGGTTTCGAAGGCGCTGATCAAGTATCCGGCGCTTTATGAGGCTCCCAAGGACAATACGCCTCCACCGTGGCCGATTCGCGCCCTGCTGGTGTTGACCTGCACGGGTGTGAGCTTCTTCCACGGGTCAAACGACGGACAGAAGGGCATGGGGCTTATCATGCTCATTCTTATCGGCACGGTGCCGACCGCATACGCTCTGAACCACGCGGTGACGACGGCGGATGTTCAGGCGTTTATTACCGCATCGGAGCAGGCTGGACACGTTCTCGACCAGCATGTGGATAAGACGGGAATCCTGGGAGCGGACCCGAGAGCCGAGGTCACCGACTATATCCGCACGAAACAGTTGCAGCCGGATACGATTTTGGCGCTGCGCGAACTGGTCGAGGATCTGAACCACGAAGTTGCGCTGTATAAGGAGTTCAAGTCGGTTCCGGCCAAGGACCAGACCAACGTGCGCAACGACATGTACGTGGCGAGTGAAGCGATCCGGCTGATGATGAAGAACCATAACCCCTCTTTTACGCCAGCGGAGGGGACGGTGCTGAACAACTATAAGAGCAAGGTGGACAAGGCGACGAAGTTCATTCCGAGCTGGGTCAAGGTGGCCGTGGCGCTGGCGCTGGGACTGGGCACGATGGTGGGCTGGAAGCGGATCGTGGTGACGGTGGGCGAGAAGATCGGCAAGGAGCACCTGACTTATGCACAAGGCGCCTGCGCCGAGTTGGTGGCCATGGGGACGATCTTCGCGGCGGATAACTATGGATTGCCTGTGAGTACGACGCACGTGCTTAGTTCAGGCGTGGCGGGTACGATGGCGGCCAATCGAAGCGGGTTGCAGGTTTCGACTATTCGGAATATCGCAGCGGCCTGGGTGTTTACGCTTCCGGCGGCGGCGCTGCTTTCGGGAGTTTTGTTCTGGGGATTCCGGTTCATCTTCTAGTTCGATCCGGGCCTGAAGGCCCCTGCTCCCCCCGGAATTGATATCTGCGACTGTAGTACCAGGATGTTTCGGAGTGGTTTGGAACTGCTTTACTTCGGTTTTGTGGTTGGAAATAGGGCGTTCGCTACGGCGGACGCCTTTTTTTACTGGCTTTCGATCATCGGATCGAGGGTTGGGAGGCGCCGAAACGCGCAGGGCGGCTCCGCTTCCGGTACCATACTTGAGGTACCTATTGCCGAATGAGCCTGAAAGCCAAGCTGGAAGCTGTCATATACGCCGCGGAGGAGCCGGTCACACTGGCCCAACTCTCCGTTTTGTTTGCCGCCGATGCACTGGAATGGAAGGCGGCCCAAGCGGCCGCCGCTGCCGAACAGGCGGCCGAGGTGGCGGGGGAGATGCCTGCTACCGCGGAGTCGCTGCCGTTTTTGGCGGAGGGTCTGGAGTATCTGGGCCTGGAGGAAACGCCGCCGGGGTATGCCGAGAGTGTGGCGGAAATTGCGGCCGCAGAGGCGACGGAGCCGACAGATTCGACGGGAGTTAGCGGAAGTGAAGCGCCCACGACTGAGGACCAGTCGGCAACGGAGAGTGGGGCGATAGAGCGGGCGGCGGACGAAGCCGAAGTGGTTATCGAAACCGCCGTTGACGTTGAGGCCGAGGCAAGGCGGCTGGCGCGGCTGCGCGATCGCGAGATAAAGGCGATCTTGAAGCAGCTTTTGGACGAGTTGATTGCGGGTTATGAAGCTGACGGACGCGGTGTGGAGATTCGCGAGATCGCGGGCGGCTATCGCATGGCGACCAAGCCGGAGTGCCACGACGCAGTTCGAATGTTTGTGAAGAGCCTGAAGCCGCCGATGAAGCTGTCATTGCCGGCGCTCGAGACGCTGGCGGTGGTTGCCTATAAGCAGCCTGTAACTGCGCCGGAAGTGAACGAGATACGCGGCGTGGAGTCGGCGGGCGTGCTGGGATCGCTGCTGGCGCGCAAGCTGATCGCGACAGCAGGGCGCAAGCAGGTGATTGGGCGGCCGATTCTTTACAAGACGACGAAGGAGTTCCTGCTGCGGTTCGGGTTGAAGGACGTGGCTGAGCTGCCGTCAATGGAAGAGTTTGAAAAGATGGCAGCGATCGAGCTGGAAGAGCCGGATTCCGCTTCCCAGCCCGAATCGGCGTCTGGAGACGCTGCTGAACCGGCGGAAACCGAGCCTGCGTTTGACGAGGCTGAAGAGCTCGAGTCGAATTTGCCCAGCGGAGTGGAACTAGCGGAGGCCACGGCAGAGGCAGAAGAAGCTGTTAAGGCTGAAGAGGCCGCTGAGACGGAAGTGAACGAAGAAGTGATTGAATCTGTTGCGGATTCGACCGCCGTGATGGCAGCCGAACCGCGGGCCGCATTGGCCGAAACACCCCCCACAGAGGCTGCGCCCGCTGAGCCTGATTCCAACCTGCAGGCAGAAATTGAGACTGTTCCCCATGCCCAAGAAATCGAAGAAGAGCGTTGAGGCCCAAGCGGCTGAAACTGAGAATCCCGCAGAAACCATTGAACTGAAAAATGCACCTGAGACGCCTGCGGAGCCGGAAGTGCCGGAGACCAAGTCCGAGATGGCTCTGGACATAGAAGCGGAGCACCGGCAGCAGGGCGAGAGTCCCGCCGTGCCTGAAGACGCAGAAGCTGAAGCCGAAGCGTTAGCTGCTGAAACCAGCGAAGAAGCTCTTGAGGGTGCGGATATCGAGGCTGGTCTAGAGGATGAAGATTCGGACGATGAATCGGACGACGAGGAGGACGATGATGCGGACGACGAGGAAGAAGACGAGGACGAGTCGGAAGAGGACGAAGTTGATGATGGCGAAGAGGTAACCGAGGACGAGGATTCAGACGAGCCGGAAGAAGCGGCTGACGTGGACGAGACGACCGAGGATGAGGTCGAAGAAGGATTCACTCCTCAACCACGCCCACCGGCCAAGCTGGAGCGGCTGCAGAAGATCCTGGCGCAAGCCGGAGTGGCCAGCCGTCGGCGTGCCGAAGAGTTGATCGAGCAGGGCCGAGTGCAGGTGAATGGCAAGATCGTCACGGAACTGGGCACCAAGGCTGATGCCGGTCGCGACCATATTCGCGTGGATGGCAAGCTGCTGCACGGTGCGGAGCGGCTGCGGTACTTTGTCCTGAACAAGCCCAAGGGCTATGTGACCACCGTGAAGGATCCGGAACATCGGTCGACGGTGATGGAATTTTTTGCGAAGATGCCGGAGCGGTTGTACCCGGTTGGCCGGCTCGACTACCAGAGCGAGGGATTGCTGCTGGTGACCAACGATGGGGAGCTTGCCAACAAGTTGACCAAGGCCGCGTCGGGCGTGGAAAAGACGTACCTGGTGAAGGTGAGTGGACAGCCGACCGAGAGTGAGCTCGACATCCTGCGCGGCGGCGTGAGCATTGAGCGGGGCAAGCCGGGCGAAGGGCGTGTACGCACTTCGCCGGCTCGGGTCAGACAGGTCAGGCAGGGCGACAATCCGTGGTATGAAGTCGTTCTGATTGAGGGGCGTAACCGCGAGTTGCGCAAGATGTTCGAGGAGATCGGGCATTTTGTGGAAAAGATTCGTCGAGTGGGTTATGGGCCGCTGGTGCTCGATCAGGAACCGGGAAATTTCAGGGAGTTGCAGCCTGAAGAGCTTACGGCGCT
>Ga0302140_10000589_pt1 | contig 46678 bp, 39 predicted proteins | sample I_Bog_E1_1_FD_202095 | JGI IMG/M metagenome (GOLD analysis project Ga0302140, IMG submission 202095) | Peat permafrost microbial communities from Stordalen Mire near Abisko, Sweden - I_Bog_E1_1 | ecosystem: Environmental > Terrestrial > Soil > Wetlands > Peat | place: Sweden: Abisko, Stordalen...
GGGCACGGAGCAGTTTTGGCGCAACCGGCGCGGGTTCATCCCTAGGACGTAACATGCAAGCGGCGAGTTCGGATGACAGGCCTTTTTCTTACATGAACATTGGAGATTGGACACTATTGCGCCTGGTCTGAAAGACGAGTCTTCCCGGCGGAATTAGATGCGACCGGTGTTGCGCCTGGGGTAAGCAGTTGTTGCACATCTGCAACCAGCAATTGGACAGATTCCGAGAAGCTGGCGTCGCGATGCTTTTTGAAGAATGCGGGATCGACCTGCTCCACAAAACCCCACAGGGCAACATGCGTCTTGGCGTCTGAAATGCCCACTCTGATCTGCGGCACCGAGAGTCCGGGCGCATCGACAAAGCGGACGGCAAATACTATATCCGCGTCGCTTGGGTCCAATACCAACTCGAATCGGCCCCACGTTTTCATTTGCGCGAAGAATTCGCTGTACGCCCGCTCCGGACCTCCGCTGTAGGCAGATGGGAAGGCGGTTACGTCTCCCTGTTCGTAGGAGATGAACGCACGTTTTCCATTAAGCAGAGGAGTGGGAACCGGGGCAGCGAGAGTGTTGACGCCCTTGGCCGCCGAGCTGCGTTGCTGGGCGAGCGCCGGTAAGGCGCAACACAATGAGAGAACACACACCGCAATGGATTGCTTGCATGATAGAAACATGATTCCTCCTGATTGAAGGGTTCCCTGTGCGGATCGAGTGACAGACATTTGAGCCGGATTTCCAGAAAAAGTTAGCACGGTAATGTTGTTGCTCCGATCTCAATACGGCGGATCGTTGGGTTGAACTCCAATGTAGCCGGGCTCCGGGTCTTGGACAAAGCGCACCGCTTCAATTTCGTCGCGACCCTCCAACACGGCCTTGCATATTCGGTGCATCCCATCCATCACTCCAGTGTCACTGGACAGAATGACGGGGAAGGCAAGAGTGAGTTCCCAGAAAGCCATGTCGCCGTATGTCAACTAGGCACTCAGAGTTGGAATTGCAGATCTTACTCGTTGGTGCTATCTTTATCTGGTGAATACTTTCCTCGTCAAGAAGGCCGGAGCATGTTGTTGCGCAATGATGTGTTGCGTACGCATGTCTTCTGGCGTGAGGAAATGGCTGAAGTAAAGTAAGTTACAAGCCGGCACCTCAATCGGACCCACCGCCAGGAATCGAACTGGCAGGTGGGTTTTTTGTTTTGGACTGAAATCGAAGCGGGTGCGGCTGATGGAGAATTACCGAACCGCTTCCTGGGATGGAGAAAATAATGGGCGTTCCTGAAATTCGAGCCGAAGACCTGAAAAAGCGGCTAGATGCCGGCGAGAACCTCTTCTTGCTCGACGTACGCGATGAGTTCGAGTTTGAAACCTCCAACATTGGCGGCCACCTGATCCCGCTCACCGAACTGCTCGGCCGGGTGAATGAACTCGACGCGACACGAAAGATCGTGGCAGTTTGCAAGATGGGGCAACGGGGCGCAAAGGCCGTTCAACTGCTTCATAAGGCAGGCTTTAATCAGGTGTGGAACCTTGCAGGCGGCATTCATGCCTGGTCTGATCGCGTCGATCACGGTGTTCGGAAGTACTAACCGTCGCGTCCAGAGTCATTCGCTTCGGATCGGGTCGCTAGCGCTCATATTCTAACTGTTAGCACTGGACATTGCGCGTCCACGATCAGCTGAAAGACGTCAGGCGTTCTTTTCTCCATGCCGAAACGCGAGGCCTTCTGTATGCCAAGCACCAGCATATCGATGGATCGCTCTTTGATAACTTCAATAATTCGATCATGTGCCTTGCCGACCGCAACATGTGTTTTCGAATTGAAGATGTTTCTCAATCGCGTTGGCTCATGATCGTCAAGAGTGCTCAAGAGTTTTTTATGACTATCCGCCAACCTATCTTGCTGCAGAACTGCCTTTGCTCCCAGTAAACCGAGCACATCGATCTCTGCTCCAAGTGCTTCCGCAAAGGTGACTGCAAACTCCGCGGCATGGGCAGCCGCTGCTGTGAAGTCTGTTACGTAAAGGAGCTTCTTGCAAGGGAAGATACTCGACGATATGAGCGGGACCTTCGGACCCACCGTGAGCGATGGCAAGGGTGACGACCAGAGAATCTGCTCAGAGACGGAGCCAAAGACACCCCGCCCGAACCTGCCTCCGCCATACGCTCCCATGACGATCAAAGATGGCGCGTGGAAGTTGGCAACTTCTGGAACGATTTTTTGTGGGTTGCCTTCCAAGAGCTTCGGGATGGCTTCAACATTATCCGAGGTCAGCAGTGCGGTCCTGCCGGCTAATAGTGCGTTCAAGTCCTGCCGCTGCTGGCTTGATCGAGACTGAAGGATCTCGACTTCCAGGGCTGATTGCGAAAGAGTGAACGCGTGAACAACAAGAAGCCTTGCCGAGAGACACGCCGCTATGTGCACAGCGAAAAGGCCTGCGTTTTGAGAACCGAGAGACAAATCGGTTGCATACACAATGGCATTCAATTCAAGGCTGGCTTTGTCGCTGGTCGCCTTCTTGACGTAAATCTCGCTGATTGCTGGCATATTGGCACCTTCCCTCAAGACAAGTAGCGATCAGAACAAACGAGGCTCGGACTGCATCGGAATGACGCTGGTCAGTTGAGTCCAAACGGATTTCTTGAATCCTCAACGGGACCGCCAGTGCCTGGCTCTTTGTGACGAGCAGGGCGCAGCCAGCGCAATTGGCGATTCATTAATCGGCCTTGATTGTGAGTCGACGCATGCCTTATCGGCAGCATTTCTGGTCCCACGAGAGAAACTCGCCAGTAAGATCGCATGATTGGGCGATTCGAAGAAACCTTGCGGCAGGTCAGAGAAACTGGGGGAATATATTGGTCTTGTTCTCGATAACCCCACGCGATGCGACCTGAACTGATCCGAGCCACAGACCTCTTGCACCGCAACACTCCGGAAGCTGTCGAAGAAGTGATCGGATTGCTACAGAATACGGTGCATCCCTTCAGCATGAAGGTCTGCGGACATCCGGAAGACGCGGAAGACACCATGCAGGAAGTGCTCTCCCGTTCTCTTGGGCACCTTGCCAAAATCCAGACTCAGCGGCAGATGACAGTCTGGCTTTACACCGTCACTAGAAACCGCTGCTGGCGCATGCGCCGCAAGCCCGCCCATGCCCCGGCGAACCTCCTTTCACTCGACGAGTTGATTCACCTTTAGGGGCTACCAGAACCGGAGCAACCATAGGAATTGGAACGGCAAGGGCTTGTGCATTCATCGTGCCCCGCCGAATCGCGTACCTTCACAACGACAGTTCAGGATAATCCCGCGCAAACTCTCTGAATTGGACGCTTCTTCTTATAAATGTGAAGGATATACAATGGTTAAGCAACCTTCTTGTGTCGTTCAGCAATCAAAGAACATGAGTGTTCTTCCCCCGCTGCGGAAGTTTGCTGCAAAAACTACTGCCCGCAGGCCGGAATAAAAGTCCTGGTTTCTATGCATCGTTGGAGCAACAATCCGCCATTTGATCGCATGGGCACGCTCGCGTGCGTCGCTCTGGCGTTTTGCCTCTTTGCGTGGGGCCTGCAATACAAGCTTTCCCTGTACGACCCGCTCAAGGCGGCTTCTCATCATGTTCCAACGGCAAAGCTGCTCTCGAAAAACGAGCAATCCAATTCCACCGAAATCCCTTTGGTAGTTCGGACTCGGACATCTACGAGAGTTATCTACACCGTTCCTACGGCTGTCTTTTTCATTCTGTTGCCGGTCCCCAGCGTATCGAACCCGCCAACACCAGGTCAGAGGGAGCAACGCGCAAGCCAGTCATGGCTTCCCCGCCGCCCGCACCTAAGAGCCCACTTCGTGCGCCCGCCTCCGGTTTTCGTCTAGCCATTCCCGTTAAGCCAATGCTGAAGTGTTCAATCAGGTTCGATGGTCGAATGCAGCGGTACGCATTCCCTGTTTGAGAACGTGTCCTGCCTTCCCCGATCCTACAACCAACAAATCACTTAGAGGTGCATTCGAGATATGCGAAAGCGATCCTCCTCGATCCTTGCCGCTGGAATGATATTTCCCGTCTTGGCCGCCATCGTTGCGTGCGATTTCAAGAGTCAACATCCCGGCGCGAACGCCGCAGAGATTCCGTCGGCGAAAGTGGCAACGGCAATGCGCGGAGACATTGCACACACTCTGAGCCTCGCCGGGCAATTCCAGCCTTATCAGGTGGTGGATGTTCACCCGAAGGTGACTGGTTTCATGGTGAAGATCAATGTGGACATAGGCGACCGCGTGCACAAGGGCGAGACTTTGGCGGTATTGGAAGTGCCGGAGTTGAATGCCCAGTTGAAGGGCACTGTATTCGAGGTCGAGCGTGCAAAGGACGATCTGCTTCGCGCGCAGCACGAGATCAAACGCGCAGAAGCGATCCATTCGGCGCTGCATGCGGACTACAACAGATTGCTTGAGGCATCCAAGGCACAACCAGGCTTGATTGCGCAACAGGAACTGGACGACGCAGAGAGCAAGGACCTGTCTTCTGAGTCGCAGGTGGACGCGGCCAAGGCGGACGCAGCCGGCGCGCAGCAGCACGCAGAGGTGGCACACACTGACAAAGACCGGGTGCAAGCCCTCCAGAACTACACCAACGTGGTGGCGCCACTGGATGGAGTCATCGTCTGGCGCTATGCGGACACAGGCGCTTTGATCCAAAGCGGAACAAATTCCAACGAACAGGACATCCCGATTGTAAGACTCTCGCAGAGCGGCTTGCTGCGCCTACGCATGCCGATCCCGGAAAACGATGTGCAGTTTGTTCATATCGGCGATCCGATGCAGGTTCGCGTCGATGCCATTGGCCGTTCATTCACAGGAAAGATAGTGCGATTCACTCGTGACGTAAATTTTGAAACACGGACAATGGAGACCGAGATCGATGTTGAGAACCAGGATCTCTCCATCTCACCAGGCATGTACGCCAATACTGAAATGCAACTCGCACGTGCGTCAAACGTAACCACAATTCCGGTCGAGGCGTTGTTGCTGAAGGGGAATCGGGAAACGGTTCTCGTGCTGGATTCGAGTAATCGGATTCACATTCGGACCGTGGAAGTTGGCCTCCAGGGATCGAAACTGGCTGAAATCAAGAGCGGCCTCGGACCGGGTGACCGAATAGTTCTCGGAGGCCAGGAAAACTACACCGAAGGCGAGCAGGTATCCCCGATCCTCACGCAGACGCCTTCTTCCGATGTGATGCGTGAGGCGGGCGGCGTGATCGACATGAAAGCGGAAGAAGAGAACAGCGGAGGGGCGAAGTAATGCCGAAGTTTGCTCTCAGGTTTCCATTCTTCATCCTCATGCTGTGTCTTGTTGTGGCGCTGGTGGGCGCGGTCAACGTGGCGCGCATGCCGGTCGATCTGTTCCCCAACATCGACATGCCCGTCGTCGTGGTGGCCACGTTTTACAACGGTATGCCACCGCAGCAGATTGAAGCCGACATCACCAACACCTTCGAGCGATTCTTCACTCTGGCAGCCAATGTCGATCACAGCGAGTCGCGCTCGCTGACCGGCGTGAGCCTCATCAAAATCTACTTCAAGCCAGGCACCGATCCAAACGCAGCCTTGAGCAACATCGCCAACCTGGCGATGGCCGACTTGCGTCGCTTGCCGCCGGGGACGCTTCCTCCGGTCGTGCTGGGCATGGACGCCTCGACGCAGCCAGTATGCCTGGTGACTCTGAAGGGCGAGGGTCTAAACGAAACGAACCTGAAGGATCTGGCGCAATTCCAAGTGCGCAATCAGATATCGAACGTCCAGGGTGCATCGGTGCCGCAGCCTTATGGTGGAACCTATCGTCAGATTCAGATCTATGTTGACCCGCTCAAGATGGAGGCGCGCAACCTGAGTTTGAACGACGTGGTGACGTCGGTAGACAGTTCCAACCTGATTCTACCCGCGGGCGACGTTCGCATCGGATCGAAAGATTTCAACATCTACGCCAACAGCCAGTTCCCAGACGCGAAATCGATGAACGCAATGCCGCTCAAGTCGATGGGCAACTCGTCCGTGCTGGTTGGCGACATCGGCAAGGCGATCGACTCCGGCGCCCTGCAATACAACATCGTGCGCATCGATGGACAGCGCTCGGTCTACGTGCCGGTCTTCAAACAGGGTGGAGACAGCAACACCATCACCATCGTGAACGGAATGAAGGACGCGATCAAGCATCTGGTCGACATTCCGGCATCGCTGAAGACCGCTGTGGTATTCGATCAGTCCGTCTTCGTCAAAATGGCGATCTGGAACGTCTCGAAGGAAGCTGGCATTGGACTAATGCTGACCGGCGTGATGATCCTGATTTTCCTGGGCAGCCCCCGTGCCATGGTCGCCGTTGTGATTTCCGTGCCGCTCGCTATGGTGGTCTGTCTACTCATCAGCAATACCATGGGCGGGTCTATCAATACCATGCTGCTTGGTGGCCTGGCGCTGGTCTTCTCCCGGCTTATCGATAACGGCGTCATTGTGCTCGAAAACATCTTTCGCCACATGGAGATGGGAGAATCGCCGGCGGTGGCTGCGGACAAAGGCGGGACAGAGGTCTCGATGGCGGTGTTGGCAGCAACGTTCACCACCTCCATCGTGTTTTTTCCGGTCACGTTTTTCAGCGGCGTCAGCAAGTACATCTTCACGCCGCTGGCTCTGGGCGTAGTGCTTTCGATCTTCGCGTCGTATTTTTTCGCCATGACCGTGGTGCCGCTCTACTGCGCCAAATTCATCCGCATACGAGACGAAGAGGACCACCCCGAGGGACGGCGGCAACACTTTCTTGCCGTTTTCGACAAGAAATTCAACGAGCAGTTCCAACGATTGCTGAATTGGTATGAGGCTCTTGCCATGCGGGCGATGCGGCGCCCCGGTCTTACCGCGGCAGCGATTCTAGGTGGCGTGGTGCTCGTGCTTGCGGTGACGACACCCTTTCTAGGTAGAGCGTACTTTCCGCGCACCGACCCAGGGCAGTTCGTCATTGACGTTCGGATGCCCAGCGGCACGCGGCTGGAGGCCAGCAACAACTACATCGCAAAGGTGGAGACGATCGTTCGCGGCGTGGTCAAGCCCTCCGATTTGGACATGGTTGTCTCGAATATAGGCGTTTACCCCGACCTCTCCGCCATCTACACAACCAACGCCTCGATGGACACGGCCTTTGTGCAGACCAGCCTCAAGGAGGGCCATAGCATCGGCAGCTATGAGTACATGCGCCGCGTCCAACAGAAGCTCTCGCGCGAGATGCCCGAGCTTACCACTTACTTCCAGGCGGGCGGCCTGGTCGATAGCGTGATCAATCAGGGTCTACCGGCTCCGATCGATATCCAGGTCAGCTCTAACAATATGGATGGAGCCTACGCTCTGGCCAAGAACCTGGCGCAAACGATCGCAACGATTCCCAATGTGAGCGGCGTCTACATTCCGCAGAACCTGGACTACCCAGGTATCGAACTGAACATCGACCGCGAGAAGGCAAGTTTGATCGGTCTCTCCACAAAGGACGTGGTGGACAACGTAATTACCGCCATGACCTCCGATGGCATGGTCGCACCCAGCTACTGGATCGATCCGAAAAGCGGCAACAACTACATGGTGACGGTTCAGTACGCCAACAGCTATCTGAACAACATGACGATGGAGGACTTCGAGAGCATTCCTTTACGCGGCGTTCGTCCACCGGGCTACGGTCCCATGCAGGAGAATCACGAGGCTTCCAGCCAGTCGCGTGAGCTCTCGAACGGCGACCACATTGCCGGCTATACGCCCTTGAACTCTGTTGCGGACATCAAGCTGATCAATACTCCGACGGAAGTGGATCACTACCAGATCCGGCGCGTAATCGACATCTATGTCTCCACCAAGACCGAGGCGCTCCAGAAGGTGGGAGGAGAGATCGACAAGCTGTTGGCGAGCACAAAGACGGACAAGAACACAGTGCTGAAGGTGCGCGGCGCCGTAGTCAGCATGAACCGGTCGTTCCTGGAGTTTGGACTTGGGCTAATAGTTTCTGTCCTTTTGGTCTACCTGATCCTCATGGCCCAGTTCACATCGTTCATCGATCCATTCATCATCCTCATGGCTATTCCGCCAGGACTCGCAGGGGTCGTATTGATCCTTTTGGTGACCGGGAGCACGCTAAACATCATGTCGCTCATGGGCGTGATCATGATGACCGGCATCGTGGTCTCGAACAGCATTCTGATCGTTGAATTCGCTGGAACCCTTTGTCAGCAGGGACTGTCGCCGTTGGAGGCCGTCGTCCAGTCATGCAAGATCCGATTGCGCCCGATCCTGATGACCTCGCTGGCGACGCTGCTGGGCATGATTCCCATGGCACTTGGAATGGAGGCCGGGAGTGAGCAATATGCGCCGCTTGCGCGCGCGGTTATCGGCGGACTGGCAGTTTCCGTGGTTGTAACCGTCTTCCTTGTACCGGCAGTTTATCTGATCGTTCACGGCCGGCACGACAAGAAGACCGCGGTTGCGGAGGGGGTTTAGAGAATGGCTAAACAGACTGGATTGAGGCTTCGCTACTCCGTGATGTTTGTTTCGCTGGTGACGGTTTGTTCCGTGTCACTCCACGGACAGGCGACAGGCAACAGGCCGCAACTTCCGGATGCTCCTCAGGTCTCGCTTATGGCCCTTGCGCTGCAAAGTGCAACGCCGATGCCGGAGAGAATGAACCAGCCTTCGCTTGCGCAGCCGGATAGCGCAACGGCTGGCTCACATCCGCGCCTTACGCTTGCAGATGCAGAGAAGGTGGCCGTGAAGAATAATCCACGAGTCAGCGTTGGCCGTTTGCTCGCGCTCGCGCAACATCAGGTCGTCAGAGAAACAAGATCGGCTGAATTGCCGACTGGCGTCGCCAGCGTTACGGCCGAGGAAGCTGAGAATGGCAGCCGCATCTCGGCGGGCTCACTCACTGCCTCGCGGCTCTTTGAACATGGCGGCGCAGGGGGAAGTTTCACTCAGCTGATCACAGACTTTGGGAAAACAAGCAATCTCGTGGCTTCTTCAAGACTTCAGGAAAAGGCGCAGAATGCGAACGCTCTCGCAACTACCGAAGATATTGTTCTTGCAACCGATCAGGCATTCTTCAATGCACTTCAGGCTCAGGCATTGCTTAAGGTGGCGCAACAAAATGCAGGCACTCGGCAGACGACCCAATCTCAGATCAGTGCGATGACAAGCAACAAACTCAAATCGACCCTTGATTTGAGTTTCGCAGACGTCAACTTGTCGCAAGCCAAGTTGCTATTGCTTGATGCTCAGAACAATGTCGACTCTACGATGGCCGCGTTGGACGCGGTCCTCGGTCTGGATCGGCAGGTAACCTACGAACTGGTCGCGAACAGCGCTCCATTGAGCGCTCCTCCGGCGGACGCCGATCAGCTACTGCAACTCGCATTCCAGCAGCGCCCGGATCTGCAGGCCCTGAACTTTAGCCACCAAGCAGCTATCAAGTTCAGCCATGCCGAGCGCGATCAGATGCTGCCCAGCATCACTGCCGCGGGAACTGCCGGTATCGTCCCCATTCGCCCCGCAACGTACTACCTCAACAATTGGTGGGGTGGAATTGGCGTCAATATGAACATTCCTGTCTTCAACGGCTTTCTTTATTCTGCCCAGGCCAAAGAAGCGTCCATCCGGGCCCAGGCCGCGTCTGAACAGAGCCGCGATCTGCGCGATCGGATTGCCAGGGATGTTCGCACCGCGTGGTTGGCATCGAACACGGCCTATCAACGTGTTGCTGTGACCGCGGAGCTTCTGAGCGAGGCAAACCTGGCGCTCAAACTGGCACAAACACGCTACCAACTTGGACTCAGCTCGATCGTGGAACTGAGTCAGGCGCAATTCCAACAGACGGATGCGGCAATCGGCAACACAGATGCGCAATATCAATACCGGCTGGCCCTTGCCACGCTCAACTATCAGATTGGAACAACGCCGTGATTGGAAACTTCAAATTGAAAGTGTTCCACGTCGCCGCGGACACCCTGAACTACCGCAGGCCTCCGACGAACTTCATCTTACGCATCCCGCCGTAACGTCAGATATCTGGTCGCTGGAAGAGAGTGCTGGGATTGCGCTCTTCGATCGCATCGACCAGCGTGCCACCCATGCGCCGGTCTGAGCCACTCTCGCAATATGTGCGAAAGATCGACGCGATTATCTGCAACCAAGACTCTTGCGAGTGGCGCTACCGACTGATGTGACCGTGTCTATCCAGGTGGCCGCCTTGATGGAAGCGGCTATGTACCATGCTTAGTCCAAGGAAATAAAGGGCCACCGATAAGGCAACTAGAAACAGGAACTGTGCAATTTGGAACCAAGTCGACTTTTCTCTTGCAAAGGGCACCGGATTCGAATTGGCTGTCATCTGAGCTACTCTCCATCAGGCCATGCGGCAGTCACGGCGCCGCCATTCATGCTTTTAGGCTTCTTACCCGATATATGTGAACGATGACATGAAGATCGACCCCATGCAGTATCGTTTCGCACATTCGCGATGAACGCGGCTGACTCCATTCGTTGGGAAGCGCAGCAACATTGGGCTTAGCCGCTCAACAGGCTCTTTAGGCACCCGACATCTATGCCAGCGAATACGTTTGCGAGTTCAGCGCGGCTAATGCACGAGGATCAGGTAGACACACATGCCGATTCCGGCGCCAGCCAATAGCAGCCCCAGCACCACGGCATCCCTCGACACGCGTCCCGGAATCCAGGTGCCTGAGTTTAACTCGTGAATCAGTTGAAAATGTCGCAGGACGGAACTGAGGATGACGATGACACCCAAGCCGACAAGTGTTACCCCAGACCAGACGGACAGGCCAGTGGCGCGGATGGGCAGATGGGATTCGCTTGCGCTGAGTTGCCTGAAGAACAGGCCGAAGCGGCTGACCGCAAATCCGATACCGATCAAGCCCAATCCCGTGCGAATCCAAGCTAGAAAGGTCCTCTCGGCAGCGAAATAAACCCTTGGATCTTGCTCTACAGCTTTGTTCATTCACAAATTGTAATGAAAGTGCTGACCGGATCGCCGAGAATCACTGCCATCTATCACACCGGCCAAGCGGTGATTCCGATCATGTCCGCGTCGGTTAGTGAATCTGTCTAAGAAACCGAGCACGTTGAAGGGTACGAGATTTATCCCGTACATTAAATCACGAAATAGGTGTCGGCTTTAGCCTTCCAGACTTGTCCAAATCTCAGTTCGCTGGGCCCCATGCTTGAAGCTCCGATTCGGCACTGGTTCCCGGTGCAACTGCCTCTTTGAAGACCAACCGGTTGCGGCCCGCGGCCTTGGCTTCGTACAGAGCCTCATCGGCAATCGAGAGCAGGGATTCTCCGCTAACAGAGCCGGCGTATGGGTCGAACAGAGTGGCCCCCAGGCTGCAGTTCAAGGTGATGAATGAGCCTTGAATTGAGATCTTGAGGTTGGAGATTGCGGCGTGCAGATTTGTCAATCTCTGTTGAACAGCCTCGATCGGAATCTCAGTCAGCACCAACAGGAATTCCTCTCCGCCATAGCGTCCGGCGTGGTCATAGGAACGCAAGGCAGCGCCGGCGGCAGCGGCAAAACTGCGCAACGCCTCGTCGCCGGCCAGGTGGCCATACGCATCGTTCAGGCGTTTGAAGTGGTCCAGGTCAACCAGCGCCACAACCACCACTGAGTACTCGCGACGGGCGCGATCCATCTCCGCCGCCAGCGCTTTCAAAACGCCCACACGGTTGAGCATTCCCGTCAGCCCGTCATGGGTAGCCTGAATGCGCAATTGCTCGCGGCTGAACTCAAGTTCGCGCGTGCGCTCGCTAACCAGCCTTTCCAGTTCCCTGCTTCTCTGCCGCGTCCGGCCTACAATTAGCAGAATGACCCCCACTAAAAGGAGCACGGAGCCAAGGCAGCACAATGCATAAAACCAGACGGTCTTCCACCACGGCGGAAGAATCCGGATATCGATCTTGACCGGTGCGGAAAAGCCACTCTGGCTCGGGTTGTGGGCCATTGCCGTGAAGGTATACGCTCCAGGCGCAAGATTGGAGAAGACTACCGTGCCGTCCTGATCGTCAATCCAGTCGGGCTGCAATCCTTCCATGCGGTACCTGAAGACCAGTTCGCTGCGGTTGCGGGTAGCAGGTGAGGAAACTTCGAAGCGCAGCGGCAGAGCGGACCAGGGCAGCCTGATGTCTTGCCCCAACGGGTAACGATCGTCTCCGCGCCGGATTCCGGTGATGAGGGCGGTCAGAGGAGTCGAATCGAAGACATGCTCTGGATGCATGAGATGCGCCACTCCTCCGCTCGTTCCAATCCACAGAGACCCGTCGGAGCCGGCCAGCAGCACCCCTTGGTTCACATCGTTCCAGATCAGTCCACTCTCTTGCGTCAGATGGCGCCAACTATGTCCGTTCCACACCACCAATCCGGCGTCGGTCCCGATCCAGACCCATCCCCGGGAGTCCGCCAGAATTGCCACGGGCGTCAGTGTCTGCAGTTCGCTGGGAAGTTGCAATTGCCAGGCATCCAGACGGTCTCCTCCGGGCGTCAGCCGCCAGGTGCCTGCTTGCTCGCCGGTCACCCAGATATCGCCATTCGCCGCACAGGACAGATCGAGCATTTGCCCAGTCACCTTGGGAAGTCCATCGATGGGAGGTATCGTCCAATGGCCGTCCTGAAGCCGGATCAGTTGCTTGTCGGCAAGAAACCATACTGTCCCATTCGGCGATTCACAGCCTGCCTCCAACCGGGTGTCTTCGGACAGAATCGCATTCAGAGCGTCAACTCTGTGCGGCACAGCCTGAGGATGGGCCGCTTCGCGTTCGTAGAGCCCCGTATTGGTGGTAAAGAAAACCCGCCCATGCGAGTCCTTGATCGAGCGGGTCACGAAGGAAGGCAGCTTGGCGAACTCGACCGTCTTACCTGTCTTTGCATCGATGCGAACCAGTGCGGCGGAGAAGGTTCCGGCCCACAAGCTGCCGTCGGGATTCGTGCCCAGCGCGTCCACCTGGCCGTATGTCCAACGTGGCAGGTCGAAGAGGCGCCCCGACGCGCCACTCCGGGGATCGATCCACCCCGGACCTTTATCCGTGCCCATCAAAACCCGGCCGTCGGATGCCGGAAGCAGCGTCCAGACCACCGCCGAGGGCATCCGCTGGTCATCGTTCCAACCTTCCCAGTCTTGATAGCCCGCCCAGTTATAGAGCCCATCGCCGAGGGTGGCAAACCAAAGGTCGCCTGCCGCATCAAAGGCCGTGCTTACCACGTGGCCGGTGAGCTGCAACCCGTTCGCGCGCCCGATGATACGCCAGCGGGCTCCGTCCCAGCGGGCAAGCCCATCCTCGCATGGAGCCAGTATCCGCCCTTCCCGATCTTCAATGAAGGGCGCGTGGGGATAAAGGCTTCCAGGGTTCGATCCGGGAATTTCGCGGTCCACGAAGTGTGCTGCCCCAGGGGTCAATGCCGCTACACGATACCGCCCCCCGGCCCACAGGGTCCCTGCCCGGTCCAGCATGACTCCTTGCCAGCTGTCCTCCTTGAGGCCCTTCTTCGCGTCCCATTCGGTCAGCTTGCCGTCGCGTGCCTGACCCGGGCCGTTTTCTGCGACTGGCCATGAACAGAGCTTTTTTTGACATCCAATCCAGACCCGAAGGCCGTGGGGCGCTTCGCTCACAACGTTAACGCTGGAAACCCGCGCCAGATCTGGACTCGAGGCCACCTGCCGGTCCGAAAATACCGGGCGGTAGCTCAGCACCTTGCCGCCGTCATCGTGTTCCAGCCGGTAGAGCCGTCCCTTTTCCACAATCAGCAGGCGATGCGCATCTTCAACCGTCAAATAGTTCCAGTACGCAACGTGGATCGGACTGCTTGCGGCCGCAACAAAGCGTTTACCATCAAGCCGGTACAGGTTCTCACCGGTCCCCGCCCAGACGATGCCATTGGGGTCCACAACGACAGCGCGGACATCGACGTCGGCGATCCCTTCGCCGGGACCAAAGCGCTGGAAGCCGGAACCAAGAAACCGATAGGCGCCGTTTTCCGTGCCCAGCCACAGGAACCCCGAGCGGTCGGTCGCCAGGGCGTTCACGGCCAGGTTCTTGAGCCCCTCGGCCTGGCGATAGGCGCGGAACACGTACTGCTGCGCTTGCAGGGATGCGCAAATCGCCAGCCAGCAAACAGCAACCCGAATTAATGCAACTTTCCGCACGCTCGACCTTGCGGAAGATAGAGACTCCGCAAGGTGCTTATCGGCAGATTGGTGGCAGAACTATACCTTGTTGCCACGAATGGATTTGGAAAACAGAATCTTCGCCTTTTTCCTTTTGATTTCACCCATTTGCGAGACACCCGTTCTGCGGGAATCCCGGGCCGGCCAGCTTAGCGCTCCAGCGCTTCCAGCAGCCCTTCCGGGTCGGTAATGGGGGACAGGCATGCGCGGCCCTTGCACACCAAGGCCCAGGCGGGTGCGCCTTGCGGCTGGGGAACGTGAGGCAGCGTCTCTTCCAGCGCCTCGGGAAGCTTTTCCGCAATCAGGCGATGCGGCGCAATCCGCATCACCGTCTTGTTGACGGCGAAGCGCGCCACCGCTGTGGCCTCAAGGCGCAAAGCCTCAGGACCAGAGCCGACGACGACCACTTGCACTGGGTCAAGCAGAAGCCGCTCCAGCGCCAGCCCGTAGCTTCCCGCATAGAGGCCGAAATGCTCCACGACACCGGCAAAGGAGGCCAGCGTGTCTTTGGCTATATCGCGGTAATCCTGGCGCCCGCTCAGGGTCTCAAGGCGCAGCAGGGCGGAGGCCGCGATGGGGTTCCCGGCGGGAGTGGGCGAGTCCTGCAGCGGTTTGCGCCGAGCCCCTAATACGCCCAGCGGCGCCTGTCCGTCCTGCGGCACGGCCGTATCGTAGAACGCCCCTGCGGTGCGATCGTAGAAGCGGGCAATCATGGCATCGGCGAGCTTCACGGCCACGCGATAGAAATTCATGTGGCCGCTGGCCAGCCACGCGTCAATGGCGGCATGAACGGTGAATGCGTAATCGTCCAGCGTGCCGGGCACCTTTTCAGGCGCGGCCCCGTCTATTTCGCGCGCCTCGCCATAGGCGATGACGTGGAAGAGAATTTGGTCTCCATCCCAGGCTTCGTCAAGCAGCCGGTTCAGCGTCTTCAGCGCAAACTCCTGCACGCTCTCCAGGCGCAGCACCCGCGCTGTCTCAAGGTAGGCCGTCACCGCCATCGCATTCCAGCCGGTATAAAGCGTGCGGTCAATGAACGGGGCGGGCCGTTTGGCGCGCGCCGCCAGGAGCTTCGATTTCGATGACTCACGCAGACCGCGCAGAACCTCCAGATCGGCGCCCACAGCCCTTTCTTCGAGCGCCATTTTCACATGCAGCACATTCTTGGCAGGATTGTGGTGCATGTCGCCCAGCTCGCCCAGATCCCAATAGATTTGGGCGAACTCCAGTTCATCGGGGTCGAGCACGGCGCGCGCTTCGTCCAGGGTCCAGGTAAAGTAGTCGCCGTCGTCGTCGAGGTCGATGTCGGCATCCTGCGAGGCATAGAAACCGCCGCGCTCGCGATCGGTCATGGTCGCATCGAGCCAATCGACAATCTGCCGCGCCGTCTCAAGAAAATCCTGGCGAACAAAACTCTGAAAGCCGTGTACATAGTTCCGCAGCAATTCAGTGTTGTCGTAAAGCATCTTCTCGAAGTGCGGAACTACCCAATGCTCATCGACGCTGTAGCGGTGGAAGCCGCCGGCCAGTTGATCGTAAACGCCGCCGCGGGCCATCTTTTCAAGCGTGACGGCAAAGGCCACCGCGGCCTCGCCATTGTCGCGGTTCATTGCCACTTCAAGCAGCAGATCGAGGGCCGATGGATGCGGAAACTTGGGCTGCGCGCCGAAACCGCCGTTGCGCGGGTCGAACTGCTTCAAGGCCGATGCGGCGATTTTGTCTACCAGGCCTAGCGTCAGGGCCTCCTCGTTGCCTGGGCTACGGCCGGAGAAGCTCTCATTGCCTTCGATGGCGGCCATCACGCTTCCGGCCGATTCCAGTGCTTCGTCACGCCGGTTGTGCCAGGCGTCCGCCATGGTCTCCAAGACGCGGCCGAAGCCGGGCCGGCCGAGGCGGTCGCTGGGCGGAAAGTAGGTGCCGCCGAAGTAGGGCCGCCCGTCCGGTGTGAGAATCGCGGTCAGTGGCCAGCCTCCCTGTCCACTGATGGCGGACACCGCGGCCTGGTAGCGCGCATCCACGTCGGGGCGTTCGTCGCGATCGACCTTGACGGCTACAAAATGCTGGTTGATGAGCGCGGCAATCTCGGGGTTCTCGTAGGACTCCCGGTCCATGACATGGCACCAGTGGCACCACACGGCTCCAATGTCCAGCAGGATGGGCTTGTCTTCCGCCTGGGCGCGCGCAAAGGCTGCTTCGCCCCACGCGTGCCACTGCACCGGCTGATGCCGGGCCGAGCGCAGATAGGACGAAGCTGCCTGCGAAAGGCCGTTGGCGTCGGCGGGCGTGGAAAGAGCGTCCGGGTCCATGGCCTGAGAATACATGGGTTATGCCCAGAGCCGCTACAACGTTCTGGGCACTATGCACCACTCCATGCAAGGTGATCTAGAGACTTTCGTTCGACTCGATGGGGACGAAAGCTAGCTCTTCGCCAGCTCCGCTTCGATGGCCGCTGTTAACGCGGGGGCATCGGGCTGCGTATCGGGCGCGAACCGCTTCACGACTTCGCCGCCGCGGCTGACAAGAAACTTCTCGAAGTTCCACAGAATCTCCGGCGCGGGGTTGCCATCGATTCCGTAGCCCTTGAGCTTTTCGCGGAACGGAACCTCGGAGAGGCTGATCGCCTCAGGCTGCGCGGCAATCAAGGCCGCGTAGAGCGGATGCTTCTCAGGGCCGACAACGGTGATCTTGTCGAACAACGGAAACTTGACGCCGTAGTTTGTGGTGCAGAAGGTCTGAATCTCCTCGTTGGTGCCTGGCTCCTGCGCCTTGAAGTCGTTGGCGGGGAAACCGGCGACGACCAGCCCTTGGCCCTTGTATTGCTCGTAGATCTTTTCCAGGCCCTCGTACTGCGGCGTGAGCCCGCACTTTGAGGCCACGTTGACTACCAAAAGAACATGGCTCTTGAACTCGGCCAGCGATGTTTCTTCGCCGGAAATCTTCTTGACGGGGATGTCTAAAATGGATGCGCTCATGATTTTCTCCTGACTACACTCCCATGATAACCACCTGCGGTGGGGCAGCCGGCGCTTGCGCGCCAGGGAGTCGTGAACTTGGAAGAAACAGCTTCTTCGAGAGCGACTTTGGGCTCAAGATCGATGAAAAGGACTGCTCTTGCCTTGGAATCGACGTTTTTGCGCCGTTTTCCGACTTTTTTCTGTCTGTAAGTGCTTTGTTATCTTGGGCCTTAAAAAATGGCGTTTCCTAAGCCTTTTGCTGTCAACAAAAGGGCGGAGGGGGCAGGGGCTATGTAGCAAGGGTACGGACTGGGGACATATCCGACGCTGTTCGGCCAGGCGGAGCGGCGTTGATTGTCCAACCGCCGTTATCGACTGAATTGTGCGCCGGCGAGGGGTAATGAACTGCAAAAAGGCGCTGTTATGTTTTTCTCTTCTGAAACTGCCGACAACTTGGGGTCTGGGGCCTTGGAATAGACTGAACGGGATGAAAACGAAAATCATTTCCGAGCTTTTCTCCGTGGTCACAATCGGGGGCTCATTAGGGTTATTCATGAATGGATCACATCAGAAGTGGCATAGGCTCGGGCGCGAGGCCTTCCTCGCACGCGAATCGCAGAACTTCGATAAGATTTATGCGAACCCAGCCCCCGCAGTTCACTTGGTCTTAGTATGGCTGCTGTTTGCACTGCTTCTTTATGCACTCTACAAATGCATTGCGGTTATCGCAGCCAAGATTCTTTCCTCGATTACACGGAATAACGCCACGGAGCAGGCTTGACTGATAACCCCCTGCTTCTTCACCGCACCGCGCAAACGACGCAGCGGTTGAGGAGGCTGCGGAGAAAGGCCTCCAGTCTTTGACGAGTTTCCGGGAATGCACCCCTCAGTGGCTAAACAGGCTGCGGAAAAACTCCATTGTTCGAGCCAAAATGAAGGAATCCATTCCGCAGGGGCTAAAGCCCACCTTTATTTTCAGCTATTTGCGGCACGACTGAAGTCGTGCCCTTTCAAAGCGTCGAGTTTCTCCTCAACGTATGAGACCATTTCCTCTCAGTGATTCTTCGATGCTACGGCTTCGTCGCCAGGATTAACGGCGATGGGCCGTGGGTGGGGATGGTGCGGGGATTGATGAATCCGGCCTCGACTAGCCAGGCGCTGATCTCTTCAAACGAGAACGTGTCGCCGCATTCGGTGTTCACCAGCATGTTGATGGCGAAGGTGAGGCCGTTCAGGGGGCCGGTTCTGTCTGCGTTCACCAGGAACTCGGCGATGGCGATGAGACCGCCAGGGGCCAACGAGAGGAACGTTTTCGCAAGCAACGTCTGGCTGCGTTCCTTGCCTTCGCTATGCAGGATGTGGCCAAGCGTGGCAATGTTGTGCTCGCTGCCAAAGTCCGCTTCCTTGAGGTCGCCTTCAACGAAGGTAAAGCGGTCTGTGAGGCCAAAATGGGCAACAGTGGCGCGGGTAACGGGAATCACGGCCGGCCAGTCAACGGCTGTGACCTGCACCTGCGCGGAGCTCTGCGCGAGCGCGATTCCCCAGACGCCGGAGCCGGCGGCGAGGTCGAGAACGCTGACCAGCCCGCTGGCGTCGTAGAGGCTGAGCTGCTGGGCCAGTTCCTGGGCGACCGAATAGCTCATGGGGAAGATGTCGTTCACGAATTCATGAAAAAACGCGCTGCCCGGGCCCTGCTGGTTGACGGCGATTGCCGGCTCCCCGGTGGCGACTACGCGGTTGAGCTGGAGCCAGTTGGGCAGAAGCTGCTCGCTGGTATGGCGGATGAGTCCGCCCTGGAAGCCGGGCTTGGTGCTAACCAGAAAGGCGGCGCTCTCCGGAGCGAGCGAATAGTAGCCCTCGGGGTTCTTGCGCAGGAAATCGAAACCGACAAGAAAGTTGAGGATCGCGGAGAGGCCGCGTTCCGACGCGCCCGTAGCTTCGTGGATCTGCTGGAGGGACATTGGGCCGGCGTCAAGCACATCGAAAACGTGGTGGCGAATGGCCGCTTCAAGGACCAGCGGAGGAGCATAGCCCCAGGCGAGTTGATAAATGCGTTCAGGCGTGACAGGGGCGCTGACAGGAGTTGACATGGTGACCTCGTTGAGTTGGATGCAGATGGGAAGACCGCGCGGGAATAATAGCAGAGTGGGGATTTGGGGTGGCGTGAATTCGTGCTGCCGATGCTCCCTATGAACAAGGCTGGTTTAGGGTCGATGTTTCCCGCCCTTGCGATAGAAAAAAATCGCAAGAACGGGGCACGGAACAGTATTGGCGCAACCGGCGCGGGTTCATTCCTGGCGTAACTTGCGACGGCAAGTCAGGCTGCTCCCTATGAACAAGGCTGGTTTAGGGTCGATGTTTCTCGCCCTTGCGATAGAAAAAATCGCAAGAACGGGGCACGGAAAGTTGGTTGCGCATCCGGCCCGATATTCCTTACATTGTCAGGCGAGCAGTTGCTTGGCGACCTGGATGTAGAGCTCGACGGATTCCCGCAATTCCTTCTTGGCGAGCTTTTCGAACGGCGTGTGGGCTACGTGGATGGAACCGGGGCCCAGCAGCAACGGCTCGCCCCAGTTGCTGAGTTGGGGAATGTCCGTGGTGAACTTGGCGATCATGGTGGGCAAGCCTTCGACGGCGCGCAGACGGACAAAAGGGATTTCGAGCGTGAAGTCGACTTCGGCCAGGCCGGCGGCGGCATCGATGAGAGCGGCACGGACCGGGGCAGAGTCACCCACCAGGCGGACAAGCACCTGGGCTTCGGCTTTGTCGGCGATGACGTTGGGTGCGTGGCCGCCTTGAATCTGTCCGATGTTGAGGGTGCTGGGGCCCACGTCTTCAAGCGACGGGAGCGGGAGGGCGAGCAGCTTGGCGAGCGCTTCGACCAGCTTGTGGACGGCGCTTTCGCCTAGCTCAGGATAAGCCGAGTGGGCCATCTTGCCGGATGACTTGAGAACTGCGCGCAAGGCGCCTTTCGAAGCGAGGGCGAGGCGGTTGTCAGTGGGCTCTCCGTTGATAAGGAAGCGGCTGCCTTTGGGATTGAGATTAGCGGCCTTGGCGCCGGCGGAGTCGCGCTCCTCGCCTGAGACAAACAGGACGCCTACGCGAAAACCCTGCGCCCGCAACGCCTCGGCTGCGGCTACCTGGGCGGCAATGATGCCCTTGGCGTCGGACACGCCGCGGCCGTATAGAAAGTCCGCATCCTCGGTGGGAGGAATGTAGGGGGGGACGGTGTCCATGTGCGTGGAGAAGACGAGGTCGGGGGTCTCGCCGGCGGTTCCGGCGTAGACGTTCCAGCGTGGGCTGGCTATGGCGCTCTCGGTTGGCTGTTTTACGGGAGTCTTTTCGACAGCCCAGCCGCGCCCGGCGAGAAAATCGGCCAGAAAATCGCCCACGGCTCCTTCGTTGTAGGTGGTGGACTCGATTTGGCACAGGGCGATGGTAAAGCGGACAGGATCGAGAGCATCGGCGAGAAGTGGATTGGACATGATGCTGCAAGGATACCCTACGGCGTGAGGGGGGCGGTGGCCGGATTGGCAGCATTGCGGGTGTGACGATCGGTGCTATGAGCTTCCCAAAAGCAGTTCCTTCGACTCCGCTGAAGTACGCTTCGCTCAGGATGACAGGCCTGATTTTGGTATGAACTCACACAGGATGACAGATTTGTTGCGGGATGAACTTTAGACTCGGGACACCAGTGGTCAAACGATTTGCCTTGCAGGAGGGTAAGCAAGTTTGGAAACCAAAAACTCGCCGAAGGTAACCTGTTGTGGACAGGAAAAGCTGTCGCCGAGGCGTAGAATTACGAGTGGAATGACTGCCGCCGCCGCGCCCACACGCACCAACACGATTTCGACGCCAGCCCTGGTGCACAGCGTGGAATTGACCGGACCGGCCGGGAGGCTGGAAGCGGTTTTGAACGAAGGCGCCCCCGATGCGCCGTTTGCCGCGCTGATTTGCCATCCACATCCCAAAGGCGGCGGAACAATGCACAACAAGGTTGTCTACCACGCCATGAAGGTGATGAACGATCCCGCGTGGGGGCTGGCGCTGCCGGTGTTGCGCTTCAATTTCCGCGGCACGGGGCTGAGCCAGGGCATCCACGACGGCAAGGTGGAGAGCGAAGATGTGCTGGCGGCGATGGGCTGGCTTGAAAACGAATACAAATTGCCGCTGGTGGTTGCGGGATTCAGCTTTGGAGCGGCCATGGCGTTGAAGGCCTGTTGTGGCCACGACGCAGTCGCGAAGAAGATTCACGCCCTTGTGGCGCTCGGTTTGCCTACCCAGGCGGAAGGCGGGGTCCCCGGCGACAGGTCTTCGTCGCTGGGGTGCGAAGGCCGGGATTATCAATATCGATTTCTTGCCGGCTGCAAAATCCCCAAACTCTTTCTTAGCGGAGACCACGACCAGTTCGCGACTGCTGCCCAGTTGGCGGAAATGGCCGCCTCCGCCGCCGATCCAAAACAACTGCTGCTGATTCCCGGCGCAGATCACTTCTTCACGGGTCAACTGGCGCCGATGCAGCAGGCGCTTTCCGTTTGGCTCAAGGAGCAACAGCAATGACGCCGGTCAGCGATTCCGCTCTTGAAACTATCCACGCCACGGCCACCGGGATTTTCAAAGGCGCTGTTGCGGCCTGCAACATCGCATCGGCGTTCGATCGGCGGCTGCGGTTTGAGGGCAACACGCTGCATCGGCTTTTGCCGGACGGGAGCGGTCCGGCGACGATCGATCTTGGCTGCTACAAGCGGGTCTTGGTGATCGCGCTGGGCAAGGCCGCGGGGCCCATGCTGGATACGCTGCTGGAGCGCATGAAACGCCGCAAGGGGCTGCGCGGGATTTGCTGCTCAAACCAGTTGCCCAAGCATCGCAACTGGCGTTTTCGCTACTTTGAAGGCGGGCATCCGCTGCCCAACGAAGAGTCCTTCGCCGCGGCGCGCGCCACGCTGGCAATGCTGAGGAAGGCGAAGAAGGATACGCTGATTTTCTTTCTCATTTCCGGCGGCGGCTCGGCCATGTTCGACCTGCCGTTGGACTCGCAGATCACGCTCGAAGAGACGATCGACTTTCATCGACTGCTGGTCAGTTCGGGCGCGCCGATCCACGAGATGAACACCCTGCGCAAGCACTTTTCCGCGGTGAAGGGCGGGCGGCTGGCAATGGCCGCACCAGAGGCGGCCAAGGTGAGCCTGCTGGTGCCGGACGTGCCGCTGCGCTCACTGGACGCGCTCTCCTCGGGGCCGACGTCGCCGGATCACTCGACGGTGGCCGAGGTGCGCGAACTGCTGGCGAAATACGATCTGAATCCCAAGCTGCCGGCATCGATTCGCAGATTTTTTGAGCGCGAAGACCTGCCCGAGTCGCCTGGAAACAAGGGGTGGCGGCCACCGTTCTTTCCGCGTATTGGCAAGGCCGAGCCAGCGCGACACGTGACTGCAGCAGTTTCAATGAGCGGCGAAGATCCGGCGTTTCGCGATTCTGTCTTCGAGATTCTGCTCTCCAGCCACGACCTGGTTGAGAATGCGCGTGCGCTGGCGCAGAAGGCCGGCTATTTTGTGGCGGTGGACAACAGTTGCGACGACTGGGACTATGCTGACGCGGCGCGCTATCTGCTGCAACTTTTCCATGCGCTGCGCGCGACCCACAAGCAGATGTGCCTGATCAGCGTGGGTGAGGTGACGGTGACCCTGAACCGTACTCCCGGCGCGGGGGGACGCAACCAGCAGTTTGTCATGGCGTGTGCGCTGGAACTAGAGCAATATGCGGGGGAGCGGCTCACGGTTTTCAGCGCAGGATCGGACGGTATCGATGGCAACACGCAGTCCGCCGGAGCTATCGCCGACCCTACGACTGTGGCCCGCGCGCACACCTTCGGATTTCACCTGAAGTCATCGCTGGCCAACTTCGACGCGTGTCCGATGTTCACAGCGCTGGGCGACTCCGTTGTGACCGGACCCACGGGACAGAACCTGCGCGATTTGCGGCTGCTGATTGCGGAACGGGACTAGCCTTGCGCTTGGATGCGGGCAGTTTTTCCGAGTGGCTGCACGTCACTGAGGCCTCGTTGCGATCGGGAAACGGCACGGCCGAAGTGCCTTGCGGCGAGTGCAGAGGGTGTTGCCGGTCTTCCATGTTCGTCCATATCAAGCCAGAAGAAAGTCAGACGATAATGCGCATTCCTCGCGCGCTGCTGTTCCCCGCCCCCGGCCTGCCCAAGGGCCACGTGCTGATGGGCTACAACGACAGAGGCGAGTGCCCTATGCTGGTCACCGGAGAATGCTCGATTTACGAAGATCGGCCGCAGACGTGCCGGGACTACGATTGCCGGGTGTTTGCTGCGACTGGTATCTCCGTCGACCAGCAGACCCAAGCGGAGATTGCGCGGCGGGTGAGCGAGTGGGTATTCGATTACGAAAGTGAAGCGAGCCGCGAGGAACATCAAATGGTGCAGCGGGCGGCGGCCTTTCTGGAAGCGAACAGGGAACTGTTTCCGGATGGAAGCCTGCCAAACTATCCGGTTCAATTGGCTGCGCTGGCGGTAGAGATCTACAGGCTCTTCTCCGATCTGACAGAGAAACGCAACAAAGGTGGATGCGACCTGGGGGATGCCGCGATTGTGCAAGCGATTGTGGCCGCGTTAAGTGAGACGGAGTCTGCACCGGTCAATGCGAAGGGGTCGTCTCCATCGTAATTCCCTGGCGGTCATGCCAGCTGAGAACGAGATGAGCGCGGCAAAGATTCGGCGGATTCGACGGATTCGCCGGAATCTGTGTAGCGGGGTACGCAAAACAACGGCCAATGCGTTAACATGGCATTCAACTCTGGATGAGGATCGATCGTGGTTCGAAAAGGTACGCGCAAGACAGTCGCCAAGACGCCTGACATTCGCACTGTGGCTGCGCTTGCGAAGGTTTCCATCGCCACGGTCTCCAGGACGATCAATAATTCTCCGGCCGTGAGCGACCGCCTGTCGAAGCGCGTCTGGCAGGCGATCGAGCAGTTGAATTACTTTCCCAACACCCACGCGCGCAGCCTGGTTTCGGGCCGCAGCCGCATCTTTGGCATCATTGTTGAAAACATTACCAACCCATTCTTCCCGGAACTGATCCAGAACTTCGAAGAGATTGCCGTGACCAACGGCTACGAGATCCTGGTGAGTTCATCCAACAGCGACCCCGCGGTTCTGGCCACCTGCGTTCGCCGCATGCTGGAGCGCAAGGTGGAGGGCGTGGCCGTGTTGAGTTTCGGCGCGGAAGAACCGGTGCTCGATCAACTGGTTCATCGCGATATTCCCATGGTGCTGGCTGAGTTTCGCCTCGACGATCCCAAAGTGAGCACCATTCTGCTGGACTACTCAACCGGTATCCATGAGGCCATCCGCCACCTTGCCGGGCTGGGACACAGCAAGATCGCGTTTCTTGCCGGGCCGCACAAACTGCACTCGGCGATTACGCGCGAAAACGACTTCCGCACAGCCATGCTGGATGCGGGCCTTTCGACCCAGAACAAATGGGTTATCGAGTGCGACCACACGCTGAAAGGCGGCGTGGCGGGCTTTGCGCAGTTGCAGGCGCTGGGAAACCGGCCCACTGCGATTCTCTGTTCCAATGACATGACGGCCATTGGCGTGTTGCGCGCCGCTTACATGGAGGGGCTGCGCGTGCCTGACGACGTCTCGGTAGTCGGCCTCGACGACATCGACTTTGCCGAGTTCACGCTGCCGCCGCTGACCACCATCCGGCTGTCCCGCGCGGAGTTGGCGCGCTCTGCTTTCGAAGCGCTGCGGCAACAGGCCGAGGATCCCAAAAACCCTCATATTCAGCGCGAATATCTGGTGTCGACCAGCTTGGTGGTGCGGGGGTCAACGGGGGCGCCGGCCACGGGCGGGCAGTCGCGATAGGCAGGCAGGGCGCGTTCAGCTCATTGAAAAATAGGCACACGCTTCTCTTCGCGCATGATCTCGATTTCCGCGTAGGTGGCGTCGGCGGCAGCGCGGCGACTGGTGTAAATCTGCGGTTCTCCGAAGTGAAGTTCGGCAGAGAAATTGGGGCCGCCGAGAAGCTTCCACACATGCGGCAGAAACGCAGCATCGCCGTACCAGCACAGTTCCTGCTCCGGAGAACCGTCTTCCGGCACGTAGCGCACGGCAACTGAGGTGATCGGAATACGAGCATCCACGGCCGGCGTATAAAACCGGGAGTGGAAGCGTAGCAACTTTGTGCCGTCTGTGCTTGTGCCCTCAGGAAAAAACAACACTGGAACCGGCCCCTTGAGGCGTTCGGCTATTTGAACGGTCACCGACTCGGCACTGGTACGGCTGGAGCGGTCGACAAAGATGGTTCCGCCGGCGCGCGCCAGGGTTCCGAAGAAGGGCCAACGGCCTATCTGAATCTTGGAGACCAGATAACAGGGGCAGCCTGCACCGAAGGTCATGATGTCGAGGTAGCTCAGGTGGTTAGCGACCATGAGGCCGCTCGCAGGCGGATCCCCAGTTATCTTGAGGGCAATGCCCATCTTGCGCATCACGAAGATGGCGGATTCATGAAGCCATTGGGCGCGCCGCTCGAGCGTATCCGGATAACGGAGGCGCAGATAGAGCGATCGAGCAAAGCAGACGAATAGAAGCGACCCCAGCGCCACAGCGCGCCGGGCCGCGCGCAGACTCACTGGGTGAGGGGGGCCAGGAAGCGGTGGCGCGCCGACGGCGAAACTGTCTTCAGATCGAGCAACGTAAGAAAATCGATGGTGCCGAATTCGCGGTCCCAGGCGGGAGGTCCAGCGATGCGCGCGCCGATGGCAAGGTAGGTCTTAAGCAACTTGGGGACCTTGCATTGGGCGGCGGGCAACGATTGCGATTCGGGCACTGATCTATTCGATCGATTGGACGGCGACGGCTGTGCATGTGCGCCCTCCGGCTCGATGGGACAGACGTATGCGGCGGTCGGAACCGTTTCAAATTCAGGCGGAACCCGGTAGTGTTCGAGTTGGCGGTACATCTGCCAACCCTCTTCCGCGTCCTGAGAATTCATGGATGAGCAACCGACAAGATAGCGTAATCCCATGTCAGTAGCATACTGCGCGATACCCCTCCACAGCAGGGTCAAGACCTCGGGAGTGCGATGTTCCCGGTCGATCGAGGCGCGGCCGAGCTCAAGAATGCCGGCACGCAAGGGCTCGTAGGGGGCAAAGCTGAACTCCTGCTCGGAGTAGTAGCCAAGGTTGCGCGCGGCTGTCTCTCCGGTCTGCATGCGATAGGTGCCGACAATGCGCTTGGCGGGATTATCTTCGGACCTATCCTCGACTAATAGATGCTCACAGCCGCGGTCGAATCGGTCGGTGTCGATGCCTGTGCGGTACGAGCTTTGCAGGCCCTCGCCCAACTCGATGTTGAAAACCTTGAAGCGCAGGCGGCAGGCGGCTTCGCGATCTTCGGCGGTCTCGGCAAGGCGCAGACGGTAACGGCCAACTTCCGCGTGAATACGCGGCTTGGGTAGAGCTTGTGCGGGCGATGGGAAATAAGTGGGAAGGACGAGTTCCACAATCGGAGTGGAACCAAGGTCCAGCTTGAGCGGAACTCTGTGCCGCGCTGTCGGGATCACGCAGACAGTATGGGCCAGGGTATGTCAAAGGACTGTCAAGCTGCTGCGAATAGACTGCGAATAACTAATCAAAGCCTTATTACGCTAGTAACATCAAGGGCTCTCCGGGAAGGGGAGAGCCCTTGGTATTCGGTGTGACTCGACAGATTGTAACTTAGGAGGTGTATGGGTTGAGGCGAGTCTTCCCTCAGGGGCTAAAGCCCGAGTTCATTTTCAGAAGTTTGCGGCACGACTGAAGTCGTGCCCTTTCAAAACATAAACGACCATCTGTGTGGCGAACACCACTAGCAGCTACCGCCGGCGATGGATGGAATTACCAGGATTTCGTCGTCGTCCTTGAAGGCGTACTTCTCGTTGCCGAGGAAGCGGATGTCTTCTTCGTTGACATAGAAGTTGATGAAGCGGCGGATCTGGCCGTCTTCGCCGCGCAGGTGCTGGCGCAGCGCGGGGAACTTGTTTTCTATCTCAGTAACCAGTTCAGGCAGATTGGCTGCCGTCGACGATATCTCGCGTACATTGTTGGTATGTTTCTGGAATGCGTTCGGCAACAGAACTCTAACGGACATAACTTTCTCCCAACTGCCTTAGCGCCTCATTCACAGCGCTGCGTTCTTCTACAAAGTTCTCAAAGTCGGACAAGCGTGGACGGATGGCCTGATCCTGTTCATAACAATCCTGCAGGCAGTCGGTCGTCTTGAGGCCATTGCCGGTGATGCAGGTGACGGTGAGTTCGTCGGGCTGAATGCGGCCATGCGCGTAGAGGCGCGCCGTAACAGCGGTGGTAACGCCGCCGGCGGTCTCGGTGAAGACGCCCTCGGTCTCCGCGAGTTCCTGAATGGCGGAAACAATCTCCACGTCGGAAACATCCTCTGCCCATCCGCCCGAGGCACGAATGGCGCGCGAGGCATAAGGACCGTCGGCCGGGTTGCCGATGGCGAGCGAGCGGGCAATGGTATTGGGGCGCTGGGGCTCGATGATGTCGGTGTTGTTCTTGACGGCGGTGGAGATGGGCGAGCAGCCTGTGGCCTGCGCTCCAAAGAAGCGGACTGGCTTGTCTTCGACGAGACCCAGCGCGATGAGTTCACTGAAGGCCTTGCGGATTTTGGTGATGAGCGAACCGCCGGCCATGGGGCATACGATGTTGTCGGGCAAACGCCAGCCGAGTTGCTCGGCGATTTCAAAGCCTACCGTTTTCGAGCCCTCGGCGTAATAGGGGCGCAGGTTGACGTTCACAAAGCCCCAGTTGTAGCGGTCGGCGATCTGGGAACAGAGGCGGTTGACGTGGTCGTAGTTGCCATCGACGCGGACGAGGGTTGCGCCGTAGATCTGTGTGTTGAGAATCTTGGCCGGCTCAAGATCGGCCGGAACCAGGATGAAGGTCTTGAGGCCGAGACGGGCGGCCTGCGCGGCAACGGCGTTGGCCAGGTTGCCGGTGGAGGAGCAGCCGACGGTGTCAAACCCGAAGGCCTGGGCATTGGCCAGCGCCACGGCCACTACACGATCTTTGAAGCTGAGAGTGGGCAGGCAGACGGCATCGTTCTTGATATAGAGATTGGTTGCGCCAATGTGCGCGCCGAGCCTGGGCGCCTTCATGAGCGGGGTCAGGCCGGCGGGGGTCTGCGGCTCGTAGGTGTCTGGAACCGGCAGCAGGGCGCGGTAACGCCACATGTTCAACGGGCCCGCGGAAATGGCTTGGCGGGTGAAGCGGGTGCGGGCGTAGTCGAGGTCGAAAGCGATCTCGAGGGGAGAAAAGCAGTCATCACAGATGGAAAGCGGCTGAATCCCGTAGGATTTCCCGCATTCGCGACATCGCAAGTCGTAGGCAGTCGTCAAGAGTCCCTCGCATCGAATGCGAGTGACTGAAGGTCTCAAGACGCGTGACCGGCTCAAAAAATGAGCGAACGTGAGTTGACTCGAATCACCTTGCGAGCCGCTTCCCAAGAAGAGTGCTGAAGCGACCCCCGAATCTCATGTTCCTCGCCGAAGCGAGCAAGAGTTGACACCATACTCCCGTTTTGCGCGGGCAGGTTGTCGTGGCGTCACAGGGCTTGTCCCTCAACCACTCTGCATGAAACTCAGGATTGCCCTTTGGGGGCAAAACTGATTGATTCGGTTTTATCACAGTGGGAATGGTAGCGCAAGGGCGAATGCAGCGAACGGTGCGGGAAGGCGGGCGAATGGGCGTTGGGTGCAACGAAAGAGGCAGGGTGGGCGATGAGGTTCCCAGATCTCAAAATCGAGATCTGGGGCACCCGTACATTTAGATTGATCGAGACGAAGCTTCAGTTCGCGTAGATGCGGACGTAGTCTACAACCATTTGCGACGGGAACACGGTGGTAGCGTCGGGAGAACCGGGCCAGTCGCCGCCAACCGCCAGATTCAGGTTACGAACTCAGGGCCGGTGTCGAAGGGCCAGGTACCGGTCTGGGTGGTCGGCGTGAAGGTCTCGTAGACGTTGCTCGGACTGTCAACGTAGTACTGAATCTGTCCCTTCGTCCAGATCATGCCGTAGGTGTGCCAGGCGGCGGCGGAAAAGCCTGAGGCGTTGTAGGGGTGGCCATTATTGAGGCCGGTTCCGTGAATTGAAGACTGCATCCAGTCGTAGCCTGGACGGCTGCCGCTGATAGGCGGGTTGGCTCCGTCAATGTGCTCCATTACGTCGAGTTCGCCGCAGGCCGGCCAGGGATCGACGGTGATGTTGTCGCCGAGCAGCCAGAACGCCGGCCACATTCCTTGCGACTCGGGCAGCATCATTTTCGCCTCAATGCGTCCGTACTGGAAGCTGAACAGGCCCTGCGACTTCAGGCGCGCCGAGGTGTAGGTCGCCGTGCCAGGGGTGGGCTGCTCGGCCACGATGTGCAAATAGCCGTCCGTGCCGACATAGGCATTGGGGCTGGCAGGATTGCAGGGACCAGTCGACGACGCCCAGGCACAGTAGGTTTCCAGCTCGTTGTTGCCGCAACAGTTGGTTCCGACGTCGTAGGTCCACGTGGCCGGGTTGGGCTGGGCGTTGGCGCTGATGGAGTTGGAAAACTCGTCTGACCAGACCAGCGTGCCGGAGGCAATGGCGGGCGTGAAGATCTTGGTGGCGACGCTGCTGTTGGTGCCGCCGGGAGCCGCGGCGATGGCATTGACTGTCAGGTTGGAGGCCACCAGAATCGGCGCCAGGTACGGCTGCGACGAAGTGGTGGGGGTTGCACCGTCCAGGGTGTAGTAGATGGTGGCTTTGGCGGTCGTGGAGGCCAGCGCCACAATGACCGCGCCGTTCTGGGCGCCATTGCCGGTTGAAGCCGCAATGGTGGGAGTGGCCGCTGGTTGAGGGGGTGTGGTGGTTAACTCACCGCCGTTTCCGCCACCGCCGCCGCGCCCGCACAACAAAGCTCCCGACAAGAGAATGGCTGTAAGCATCGATCCACCTGCCCGCATTTTGAAGGTCTCCAGTCCACGGCGGTTCAGGCTGCGCCTATTCCGCCGCAAGTAGGAGAGCACTGTCCCCTGCGTCCGTCAAACGGGGGTTCCCTGCTTGCATTTGGACTACCTGGTTGTGAGGGAGAAAAATGAACGGCCACGAGAGTTGCCGCCGCGAAGTGGCAGCTCCACGGCCGTTCAAGGAGGACACACATGTTCTCTATTGCTTGATTCCACTGTGCCACAAGTGTGGGCAATTCTTCGCAAGAGCTGTTCGCTGGAAAAAGCGGGCGGCCCGATTTGATCCGCGTTATGGGATTGGTGTCATTTGGGAACACCGGGAAGGTATTCGTGCAAGGCCTTGCGCAAGCGCATGCTGTCTGCCTGCTCCACGGCTTGCTCGACGCGGGCGCGGAGCTCGGCGTTGGGCGCGATGCGGCTTATGGCCTGAATGGCTTCCGCAGCTTGACGGTCATCGCGCTCGATGGCGGCAATCAAGAAGTCCAGCGCCTCGGGCAGGCGGGTAAGTGCGATGGCGCTCAGAAGCACCTCGCAGAACCACTCGTCGGCACCGGCGCGGAGGCGGGTTAGCAGAGCGGCCAGGGCTTCGGGCGTGCGCAGCTCGGCCAGGGCAAAGGCGGCTTCGGCGGAGGTGTCGTCGCCTTCTTCAAGGCCTTTGGCCACGAGGGGGATGGCGGAGATTCCTTCGAGCGAGAGTAGCGCGATGTAGACGGTGCCCTCGACCTCGGGGTTGTCCTGGTCGCTGAGCGCGGGGCCCAGCATGGCGCGCAGCCGGAGGACGAGCGCGGCGCCCACACCGCCGACACGGGCGATGGCGCGGGCTGCCTCCATGCGCACGGTCTTGTCGGTGTCGGTGAGTGGTTCGAGGAGCGCAGTGAGCAGGTCGGCGTCGGAGATGCCGGGGCAGTCGACAAGCGCGTGCGCGCAGGTGGCGCGCAAGGTGCCGGCGGAGTCGGATTTGCCGCCCATGACGGGTTCAAGCTGATGATGAAGCATGCCGCGCAGATAAGCGTCCCTTTGACGGTGTTCCAGCTTGACCAGGGCCTTGGCGAGCGCCTCTTTCGCCCAACATTTTGGGTCGGACTTGATTGCGTCGATGAAAAAGCGGTCGAAGGCGGCGAGGATGTCAGGGAGCAGGGCGGCAAGCTCCGCATCGGCGACCAGCTTTGCGGCTTTGGCTGCAAGGAAGTTGTTGCGGTGGGAGAGAGCCTTGCGCAGGTAGGCGACTTGATCGGGGTCCGGTTGAGGGCCGGCCTTCATGGCTTGGCTCAGCGCTTCCAGCTCGGCTAATTCCCTGTCGAAGCCGCGGGAGGACGAGGCTTGCGATAGAGAAGATTGCTTTGTTGTGCGAGAAACTTGCTTTGCTGTCATTGGTGATTCCTCGCCATGCTTCAAGCTAGGCGGAGTCGCTCCTGATTTTACTCGGGCGGAGGAAGCGAGCGACTTCTCGTTTGCATTAGATCGGATTGTGGTATAACAGTTATACATATGCGGTTTGATTTCGACCCGCGCAAGAGCCAGAGGTTGAGGGCGAATCCGCGCCGGGGTATCGGCTTTGAGGAAGCGCAGGCGATTTTTGCTCGCCCATATTTCCTCGATCAGCGGTCAGATGTGCCGGAACAGTACTGCGCCATCGGGTGGGTAGAAGAACGCTTATTCTCGGTAGTCTTTGAGATTCGGGAAGATGAAGAAGGCGAGTTCTATCACTTGGTGACGCTGTGGAAATCTACCAGTGAAGAGGAGGAATTGTATGCCGAAAGCACTTGAATCCCCCAATCCGCCGACCGCCGATGAAATTGCCGAACTCGCCGACAGCGGTGAGGACATCTCGCGTTTTTTCACCAGGAAGGGCAAGATGATGCCGCCGATTCAACGGGTCAATGTGGACTTTGCGCTGCCCATGCTTCAAGAGCTTGATGAGGAATCCAGGCAACTGAATATAAGTCGGCAAGCTGTCATCAAGACGCTGCTGCGGCATGCTTTGGATCAGCGGCATTCGGCGCGGAGGGCGCGGTGATTTTGGGAACGCGCTCACGTAGGCCCTTTGGAGGCTTCTCAGAACTTGCGCCGATTGGACTCGGGCCGACCGCCAACCCAAGCGAAACCGTCACCAAGTTCACGCTCCTCCTTCACAAACATCCTCGATTGACCATGGAGCACGACCCAAACTTGGAGGCGATAATTTAAAACCCCGTCAATCGTCTCAACTTCAAATACATCCTCTTTCATTACATATATGCTGGGTCTTCGATTTGAATCATTAGTCGATACCCAGTCTTGAGTAAGCGGAATATCTACTTCCAGCTTCGTTCCGTGGAGCGATACGAGGTTGTTTCCGAGGGTTATTGGATTAAGAAGATATCGCTCAGGAAATGTCCTTCTTGATTCCCAGTTACTCGGTGCTTTCTCAATAAACCGAACTCGACACCTAAATTTAGAATCACCTTCGGATGGCAGAAAGTCTTGCTCATCGAAGCCCCACTTGCCGCCCAGTTCCCTCCATCCACAATCCAAATCCGCGCACAAAAGAATAATGTCGCTGTTTGCCCCCGCGTATCCGCAATCGAGATGTCCCATGAGTGAATCCAGAATGTGAAAGTGCTTTTACTTCGCCGCCGTCAGCGCCTCGATCTGCACCAGCATGTCCTGCTTGCGCATGATCAGGTTAGTGGCGTTCAGCGTGGCTAGCTCGAAGCCGTGGCCGTGGGTGATGGCGTCGGTGGGGCAGGCTTCGACGCAATAGCCGCAGAAGATGCAGCGGTTGTAGTCGATGTTGTACACCTTGGCGTAACGCTCGGAGGAGGAGATTCGCTTCTCCTCGGTGTTTTCAGCGGCCTCAATGAAAATGCAGTTGGATGGGCAGGCCGCGGCGCACAGGAAACAGGCCACACACTTCTCCAGCCCGTTCTCGTCGCGTTGCAGAACGTGCGCACCACGGAAGCGCTGCTCGAAGACGGCTCCGCGCAAGGGGCCTTTTCCGTCCGGGTAGTTCTCCACCTGGGAGGGTTCCAGCATCTCTCCGAAGGTGATGCTCATGCCCTTGGCAATGGCGGTGAGGTTGCGCACAATCGACATGAGGCCAGTATACGATGAATCGGTGGAGGGATTCACGATGCGGATGAGGGTTTGGGCGACCGTCGTGCTGTACGGATTGAGCGTGGGCACTATCGGGGCTAGGGCGCAGAGTCAGGGCCAGCCCATGCGAGGTACTCCCACCACCCCCGTTGGCGGCATGAGCGCGGAACACCGGATGGGCATGGGGAAGCCTGCCGTGCCGGCCGGGCCGCTGAAGATTAAGTTCGGGGACAAGTCCGCCGAGTGGACGCCGACTCAGCTGGCGGCGCTGCCGCACCAGACGGTAACTGTCTTCAACGAGCATGCCAAGGCCAGCCAGACATACTCCGGCGTGCTGCTGATTGAATTGCTGAAGCCGCTGGGCGTGGTGGAAAAGCCGCATGGGAAGGATTTCCGACTGTATCTGGTGGCAGAGGGCTCTGACGGTTACCAGGTGGTCTACTCGGTGGGCGAGGTGACGCCGGACATCCACGATGGGACGGTGCTGGTGGCGGACGCGATGGACGGGAAGGGTCTGGGTGACAATGGCCCGCTGCAGTTGGTCGCTACGGGAGAGAAGCGGCCGGCCCGCTGGGTGCGCAACCTGGTCGCCATCCGGGTAAAGACGGCGGAATAGCTGATGACAGGTCTATTTTTGGAATCAACAGTGGAGAATGGACGCTAGTTGAGGATCGTGGCATCCCACCCTTGTGACAAGAACAAGAACGTCACAAGGATGGGGCACCAGATTCGAGACTACTTGGGATGCTCGTCTTCGTGCTTGGGCGGTTCCGGCTTTCCCGGTTGATGCGGGGCGGGCTTGGCGGCTGGAGCAGCATGCGGCGCGGGATGTTCCTCAGGCCGCGGCTGATTGGCCTCAGGATGGGGCGCGGGATGCGGCGTGGCGTCAGGCCGAGGAGCCGGCCTTTCTGCTGGACGAGCCGGTTCATTGTTGTGCGCGGGTGGAGCTACGTTGGGGCGGGCCTCGGGACGGCCTGGCTCGTTGCCGCGTGTGGGTGGAGCAACATTGGGGCGGGCCTCGGGACGGCTCGGCTCGTTGCCGCGTGTGGGTGGAGCAACATTGGGGCGGGCCTCGGGACGGCTCGGCTCGTTGCCGCGTGTGGGTGGAGCTACGTTGGGGCGGGCTTCCGTGCCTCCGCGCTGTTGCTGGGCGGGTTGATAACGGGCCGGCGGCGGTACCGGGTGTACGTCACGATCGGCCACGAGCGGCTTTTCAATGACGGCGCTGGCCGGACGGCCGTGATTCTCGGAGATGAATTGTGCCTTGTTGGTGCTGGCCGCGTGCTCAATATCAACCTGCGCCCGCATCGGCGGGGCGTGGGGCTCACGGAATGCGGCTACGAGTTCCGCGGGTCTGGCGCGCACTTGAAGCCCACCGGACCCACCGTTGAAGCTGACGCGCACATTGGTGTTGTTATTCACCACGCGATAGTCGTAGACGTTATGCACCACGGCTACGTTGATGTTGTTGACCGAGCGGTTGTAGAAGAAATGGCCGGTTTTCCAGTAGCCGCCCTGGTAGCCTGTGCCTGCATAGCCGGAGCCGTAGTTCACGCCACCGTAGAAGCCGATGTGCGGGCCCCAATAACCGTGGAAGAAGCCGTAGCGGCCGTGGACCACGCCCCAATAACCGGGGGTCCAAAGCGCACCCTGATAGGGAGCCTGCACCCAGACACCGGGCACCCAGTAGTAGCCGGCGGAAGCATAGTTCCAATAGCCGGGGGTCCAGAGATAGTCGTCACCGGGAGCCGGAGGCTGCTGATAATCGGGCAGCGGCGGAGGCGGCTGGGGCGCTGTATCCACCGGCGTTTCGCCATAGCTGGTGTCATCGTCGGTCGCGGTGGGAAGATCGGCATAGGATGCGCTTGTATCCACTGTGGATGGCGTGGATTGCGCGCTCTGATCGGGACCTGTGGGGGAGGCTGCGGATGTCGGCGCGGCGCTTGTCGAAACGGGGGCCAGGTTAGCGGTCGCGGGATCGGAGGAGGAATCTGTCGCGGCGGTCTGGCTGTTATCGGCTGTGGGCTGATTTGACTTGCATCCGGCGGTAGAAATCAGGACCGCCAGGACGAGGAGAGCAAAAGGGGAAAGTCGGGTCAATCGGTTCATGTCTTTTCTCCAAAAAGTTGGATGCCGTTCACGGTTCACAAGTCTACCGCGACCGTACATCCGATGCTATGTGATGGTGAAAACCCGGTTCTGGTCAAAAGGACTCTACGATTTCGGTCTCGTTGTCGAAATGGACCAGACCTAGTGCGCGCCCGGAGTGGATCTGCCGCGATTATTGATTGGGGGCGTGGTGACGGGCTTGCGCTCCGGCCGGGGACTTCCGCCATGCTGCTGGCACAGGGGTGAATCCTGACCGTGAGACAGCCCCGGCAAGGCGTCTCCAGCGCGGCAGAGGCGCAGCTTCATGGATTCAGCTTCCTTGGCGTTGAGCAGTTGCGCGCGCTCCAGGCCGCTGAACGGATCGAGATCGTAGCGGTAGACAAAATCCTCGGGGCGCTTCTGATTGCCGTAGTCAAAGTGACTCCAGGTACCGATGAGTTGGCGGCCATTGGGTTCGGCAAGGCCTGCGTAGACCTGGGTCCAGGTCACGCCGGCGGGCTGGTTGGCGCTGGCGATGGAAATCCCCTGGCCGCCGCGCATCCAGCGGGCAACCCAGGCATGCTGCGCCATGTCGAAGTGGAAGGCGGTGAAATACGTGTCCGGCGCACACTCGGCGCAACTGTCGTAGAGGATTGGCAGTTCCTGCGGGCCGCCCTCTTTAAAGGTCATCCAATCGAGCCAGCGCAGGTTATAGCCCTTGAGTATGGGGGTCAGGAGGTGATTGGTCAGCGAGATACTCCATACCTGGAAGGAGTCCCGATTGGCCGCCGATTCGGGTGTGGCGCGAAACGTGGTGACGACCAGCGCCGCGTCGTACTGAACGCCGATCTCGCGAATCGCAGTCCACTTTTCGACTGCCAGCGCATGCGTGACCCAGACGACGATGTCCTGATCTTTCTGGGAGTGGAAATCCATCCAGCGAAATGGGTCGGGTGCCTGCTGGGGAGAGGAAGGGGTTGCGACGGCAAAGACTGCGTACAGGAGGGCGGCGACGCGCCAAGGGAATACGACCCGCATGGTTTCAGGTATACCAGAGAGCACTCCAATTCTGACCGGTCCAAGTTCATAATCCGTACCGTGAGGAATCATGAGCGTCCACTTGTGAGTCATAGCGCTTGCGGGTCCGCACACAAGTTCGTTCGCATGAACAGCTGTTTTCCCGTAGACCGTTCCATCCATTTCAAAGAACGGAGACGAATCGGCCCTCTTCCCGGAGGGAAGACATGAGAATAGCCCAGGATGAAATCCTGGGAAAGCGACCCAATAAGATCCCTGAGCCCCAGAGGGGCGGCACGAAACTGGCCAGCCAGTGCCCTTGTGCAGGTACTGTTTCCGCGCTGCCGCTAAGGGCCAAACAGGATGTCAGTCGGGTATCAGGTCCGCGCGAAGCACAGCGGCGCACCGCTTGGTTCTGGCGGTGCGTGCTCTTGGGATGTGCCTGCGCCCTAGTTGGCCGGTAGGTCCACATTGCCAATTGAAAGCAGGCTCTTCCCGATGCTCGATTCAAGAATCTTCTTGAGATCGAGGGCGACTTTTTCGCTCGGAGCCTCGAACCTGCAGCGGTATTCGTTGCCGTTCGCGGTTCCGATGAAGTGAACATCATTGTTGATAACGTTCACGACTTTTTCGATCATGGATTCTTGGGGCAGCGGTAGGTTGAACGATTTACCGGATCCGCTCGGCTGCGGAGGCCAGTGTTCCAGTTCGCGAATTTTCATAATTTCCTTTCGGGGAAACTGTCGGTCTGATATCCCGGCTAATTCTAACGCTCCCTGACGCGGCTTGGGTCACTGCGCATAATGCCTCGTTGTAATATGTTGTGGCGCGTTGGCGGGCTTCGCTGGGGTGATTTGGGGCGGAGGGGATGGCGCGGGCTGGAGTTCGCGAGCACGCTCAAAGACTCGGCCGATTGCGTTTCCAGTGCTCATTGGTGGAATTTGCAGTCTAATTCGCCGAAACGCGCACAATAGGTCCATGGCAGGTGGCCCAGGCATCGATTCTACTTGCTTCAATCATTATCCAAGATAGAAGGCTGTGCCCCATTCATCGCGGCTTTATCGCGATGAGTGGGCCGCGAAGTCTTGCCGTCCACTCTGACTCGATTTCAACCGCTCCTCGAACTCCGGTTGCGTAGTGGTTGAAGCTGCTCCATGAGTAGTCGCCGGGAGATGCAACCAATCCACGCTTCACCGGGTTGCGATGAATGTAGCGGATCACTTCGGAGCGAGCATCTTCCCCACGGACATTGCGGTCAAAGTAGCGTTCCTGCCAGAACTTCTCGTGCTGACCTCTGAGTTTGCGCGAAGCGATCTGCTTCACGGCTTTGAGAAACTGGGCAACGAGGATCGATGGTGGCTCGTTGATGAGCAAATGGACGTGCTCGGGCATCAGGACGTAGGCGTAGACCCTCGCCTGATGTCGCGCACGAGTCAGTTCCAGTACGGCCTCAACTGCGTTCTTGGGGCCTGGGGCATCGAGAAAAGGGAGACGGTGAAAGCAACTGAACGTGATGAAGTGGAGAGCTTCTGCTTTCTGGAACCGTTTCAGACCGTACGGCATGGCTCGATCATATTCCGGCCACGATCTGACCTCAAGCCACCCGCCCGCTCATCGCGATAAAGCCGCGATGAACGGGGCACAGCTTTTTTTGTACAGCTTCTCATGGCTCATGGTGATTCTCCGGGACTGATGAACGGGCCACCTGCCGTCAGAGCATCATCACAACTACAGCCCCAGCTTGGCCCAGAGCGCGTCGATTTTGGCTTTGGTGGCTCGGTCCATCTCGATCATGGCGGGCCAGGGGCGGTCGAAGCCTTCGGCCTTCCACTTGCGCGTGGCGTCAATGCCCATCTTGCTGCCGTAGTTGGGCAAGCGCGATGCGTGATCGAGCGAGTCGATGGGGCCGAGAGTGAATTGGATGTCGCGCTCGGGGTCGATGTTGTTCGTGACCCGCAGCGTTACTTCACCGATGTCCTGCACGTCGCAGTCTTCGTCCACAACGACGATGCACTTGGTGAACATGGACTGGCCGAGGGACCAGATGGCGCTCATCACTTTGCGCGCCTGGCCGGGATAACTCTTTTTGATCGACACCAGCATCAGGTTGTGGAAGACGCCTTCGACAGGAAGATGGATGTCCACGATTTCGGGGATCTGCATGCGCATGGCGGGGAGAAAGATGCGCTCGACAGCTTTGCCCATCCATGCGTCCTCCATGGGCGGCTTGCCGACGATGGTGGCGGCGTAGATGGGGTCCTTGCGATGCGTGATGCAGGTGAGATGGAAGACCGGATATTGGTCCGTCATGGTGTAGAAACCGGTGTGGTCGCCGAAGGGGCCTTCGCTGCGCAGTTCGCCTAACTCAACGTAGCCTTCGAGGATGATCTCGGCGCTCGCGGGCACTTCAAGATCGACCGTTTCGCATTTGACAATTTCCAGAGACTTGCCGCGGAGAAAGCCAGCGATCATGAACTCTTCCACCTCGGGCGGCGCGGGGACGATGGCGGCGAAGGTGGTGGCCGGATCGGTGCCGATGGCTACGGCAACCTCGAGACGCGAGCCTTTCAGGTTGCCCATGGCGACTTGGGGAAGTCCGCCGATGGGGCCGTCGGGAATGGTGACTGCTCCACCGGCTGACTCGGCCATGGCCGCTACCATTGCATGGAGCGGACCTTCTGAAGATTGTGCCGCTGCGGAGGCGCGCAGGGCGTTGCGGTAATGCTCGGCGGCTACCTTCTGACGCTGCCAGTGCATCCCGGTGGTCTGGCCGTCGTAGACCTGCATGCGGTACATGCCGATGTTGCGCTTGCCGGACTTTGGGTCGCGCGTATGCACGCAAGGCAGCGTGATGAAGCGGCCTCCATCGTGCGGCCAGCACTTGAGGATGGGGAACTGGTTGAGGTCGAAGTTGTCGCGCAGAATGACTTCTTTGCAGCGGGCTTCTTTGGCGCTGACTGTCTTGGGAATGGCGGCGGCGAGGGCGCCTAGTTGGGGCAGCATCTTGAGCTTGTCGAAGAGGCCTCCGGTGGGGGGCTTGATGTTCATCAGTGCAGTGATCCGGCCGGCGATCTCGTCGAGGTGTTTGACGCCGAGGGACATCGCCATGCGGCGCTCGCTGCCGAATTGGTTGATGAGGACTTTGTGGCCGGGATGGCCTTTTATGTTTTCGAACAGGAGAGCTGGGCCGCCGGGGGCGTATTTGTTTGGGGCGGTTCCCTGCCCGATCGCGCTGGACTTGGCGCCGATCTTGCTAACGCGGTCGGTGATTTCCGTGATTTCCAACTCCGGCGAAACTTCTTCGGTGATTCGTTTCAGTTCGCCGGCATTTTCAAGTGCTTTGATCCAGTCGCGCAGATCGTCGTAGGCCAATGGTTCGCTCCTGCCGTGGGGTTAACGCAGCACGGTAACCCTTAAGCTTAAAGGGTGCGAGCGGGTTCGAGGGGCGGACGGGCCAATTGCACAGGGTCCAACGGAAATCCGAGGCGCTTCCACTCGTCGTAGCCGCCGCGCAGGGGGCGCACACGCTCGATGCCCAGCTTGATGAGTGTCATCGCGGTTTTGGCGGCCGTGGCCTCGCTGGGGCAGGTGCAGAAGAGCACAATGTCGCGGTCGCGGGGAATCTCGTTGTGGCGCGCGGCGATCGAGTCGGGTGAGAAATGGAGGGCGCCGGGCAGCGTGAAGGGGTCGGGCAAGAACTCCAGCGGATGGCGCAGGTCTACGATGTAAACCGGCTCGCCGGCATCGAGCTGGCGCTTCAGTTCTTCCGGCTCCAGCCGCGCGGCAATGAGTTCCTTCAGTTGCATGCGGCGACGGAGGATGCGACCGGCAAAGAATACCAAAATGCCCAGCAAGAGCAGCGCGCCGGAGAACCTGCCCACCCAGTCCAGCAGGCTGGGGTCGCGCTTGAGAGCGTCGCCGAAGAGACGGCCGGCGACCAGCAACGCGCCCACCCAGGCCGTGGCGCCAATGACGTCAAAGAGCAGGAACTCGCCATAGGCCATGCCATTTTGACCTGCTACAGGCGCTGCCAGCGTGGCCAGGCCGGGCACAAATTTGGCAAACATGAGCGTGACCTGGCGGCGGCGGCCAAACGAGTCCTGGGTGCGGCGAACGCATATGGTCGGCTCCATCGATAGCTTGCACAGTAGGCGCAGCACATGATGGCCATGCTTGCGGCCGATGAAAAACCAGGTCGTGTCGGCCGTGAGCGATCCGAATAGTCCGGCCAGGAGCGCGAGGGAAAAACTGAGCTGGCCTTCGGCAGAGAGAGCTCCGGCAGCCAGCAGGATTGGCGTGGCTGGCAGCGGAATCCCCAATTGCCCCACCAGAACCCAGGCAAAGAGCAGCAGATAGCCGTAGGTGAGCAGAATGTGTGTCGGCAATTCCATGGGGCAATCTTCCTGTCTTTGCTTAAAGGGGAATGTCGGGCCCCGCGCCCGCCTTCAGGCCTGAAACGGCGGAGGCGAAACTCGGGAAGGTCTCATAGTATTCGATGAGGCAACGGCGAAATCGCTTCAAGCAAAGGTTAGAGCGACATGCAATCACAAGAAAAGCCGCCCGAGGGCGGCCTTTTTGTGGAGCAATGGATCGATCGGATCAGCCTACCTGGGAGTTGATTGTGAAGATGCCTGCAGTGTGGAAGGCTGCAGGTCCGCGGGTTGGGCAGGGGCAACCAACTGCCCGATCTGCGCTTCCTGCGGGACTTTGGGGACAAAGTAGTTACGGTCGGCCAGGTTCTTGTAGAACTCGCCGGTCAGCTCCGCGGCGCGCGGGCCGAAAGTAGGCCGGCCGCCTTCCAGAAAGAATACCGTGACCAGGCTGCCCTGGGGCGACTCGGAGTAAGACGCGAACCAGCCGAAGCGGGTGCCGTGGTCAGAGCAGGTACCGGTTTTGCCGAAGACTGGAAAATCGTGGAAGTTGGCGCGCAGGCGGCGGGCGGTTCCGTATTCGACCGCGCCGGCCATGCCGTCCTGCATTTCAGGAACGTACTTTGCGATGTCGAGGGTCCGCTTGACCTTTGGTTGAAGGGTGGCTACTTCATCCTGGCTGGTTGGATGCTGCAGGTAATAAAGAGTCCCTCCGTTGGCCAGGGCGGCAACATAAGCGCCAAGCTGCAACGGGGTGAGCGAGACGCCCTGCCCGAAGCTGCACATGCGGCCTACTCCGCCTTCGGAAGCGGGCAGCTCCTGGTCGGGATAGACGCCCAACTGTTCGCCTTCAATGTTGTAGCCGGCCAGTTCGCCAAGCCCGAACTGATTGGCGTAGTGGCGAACCCGGTCAAAGCCCAGCTCCCTGCCAAGTTCTTCAAAATAAAGATTGTTGCTTTTGGCCAGGGCGTCGGTCATATTCATGCGGAAGCCGGGCAACTGGACCATGGTATCGCGCGTGACGATTCCCTCCGACAGCGCGGCCATGGCTACTGTGATCTTGATAGTGGAGCAGGGTTCGGCTCCGGGCGAAAGGGCGAGCTTTTGGTTGACCATGGCCAGGATGCGCCCGTTGGAAGGGTCAATGACCACGGCGGTGCCGTTCATGTCGCCGAGGGCATCAATGGCCGCCTGGCGAACAACCGGGTCTTCGCCACCCGTTACGTCGCCCGCGAAGATGTCTCCGCTGGCAAAGGAGCTGGCGGTAAAGCGCTCATAGAACTTATGCCGGTGGGTGGTCAAGGAAGCCTGGCGCGCAGTTGCTACGGCGGCGCCCCTTGGGGCCAGCCTGGCTCGCCGGCCGGCAGTGGAAGCCTGGGCAGCGGCACGCCCTTTTCCCGCATGGGCGGTGGATTTCGTTGCTGGTGAGGAAGCGTGGCGCCGGCGTGTCTCCGACAGATGCGGTGCCGACGTCCGGCTGTGATGCAGCGTGTGCGGAACGTCCAAAGGCGCTGCGCCAATGGAGCCCAGGCCGCTTATCGCCAAGACAGGCACCAATCCAAGAACCCAAATGCGCGAAATCTTCATTCAGCCAACATCCTCTCACTCATGAAGCTCGTGCTGTGCGTCCGACCGGGGGCGGCGCATTTCGAACTTATCGGCAACTCCCCGTGCTTTCTTCAATCTCTGCCGGGGATTGGCTAACTTTACTTTCTGCACGCCGTGCTCGGATGTGATTTCAGTCACCCTGAAATACAAAAAGGTGATTCTTTGCACATTAGCCGGAAAGACAACAAATCCACCATGGCACTTCCGGGGGAGGATCTCTTTTTCTTCGGGCTGTCTTCAACTATATAGCCCGCCACCCTCGGATTCCAAAGGGGAAAGCCCACTAGAGGGCCCTCCCCAATCCCATTTCAGAACCCCGTTCAGAACCGGAACCGTCTTAGGAAAGTCGGCGTATCCAGGTCCCTCTGCGACTCTTCATTTGACTCAGGAAAAAGCGCGGTCGCGGGCTGCGCGCGATGTTCTTCCGCTTCCGCGGAACCTCTGACGCCACTGCCGAAGTCTGATGCGTAATCCCTGGGTAACGGTGTGTACGACGGTTCCTCGCTCAGCTCGGCAAACTTCGGCCGGGCTACGGCTGCGACCAGTTCCGGCTCGGACGAGGCAAATCCTGGGCCGAATCCAGAGCCGAAGCCGGAGTCAAATTCCGGTTCTGGAATAGCCTCCTTCGCCGTGGCGGGGCTGGCAACGCCGACCTTGGCGGCGACAGCCGGAGCCGACGAAGCAAAGAAGAACGCGTCCTCCGACTCCTCAGCTTCGACCGTCTCTTTGTCTTCCTCCTCGCTCAGGAACGAAGCGACTGTGGCGGCCATTGCCGCTGGAGACGGAGCAGGCTCGTCCATCCACTTGCTTGCGACCACCGGCACGGAGACCACCGGCTCTTCCACCATCGTCACTTCTCCGACGCTCAACATGCGGGCGCGGCGCTCCGGCATCTGGTCGCGGAAGCCAGTGGCGATGACGGTGATCTTGACCTCGTCGCCCATCTTCTCGTCGAGCACCGCGCCGAAGATGATGTTGGCGTCTTCGTGCGCAGCGGATTGAATTAGCGACGAAGCCTCATTGACCTCGGACAGCTTCAGCGAACTGGAGCCGGTGATGTTGATGAGGATGCCGCGAGCTCCGTCGATGGCGCCGGCTTCAAGCAGCGGCGAAGCCATGGCTGCCTGCGCCGCCTCGACCGCGCGATTGCTTCCCGAGCGGACGGCCGTGCCCATGACGGCGTGGCCCATGCCGGCCATGGTGGTCTTCACGTCGGCAAAGTCGCGGTTGATGATGCCGCTGATGGTGATGATGTCGCTGATGCCCTGCACGCCCTGGCGCAGCACGTCGTCGGCAATGCGGAAACTCTCAAAGAAGCCGGCGTCCTTGGCCACGACGAGCAGCTTCTCGTTGGGGATCACGATCATGGTGTCGACGCTCTCGAGCAGCTCTTTCATGCCGCGCTCGGCCTGCAGCAGGCGGCGCTTGCCTTCAAATGCAAAAGGCCGCGTGATGACCGCAACTGTCAGAATTCCCATTTCGCTGGCCAGCGATGCAATCACCGGCGCTGCGCCCGTGCCCGTGCCCCCGCCCAAGCCGGCGGTCACGAAGACCATGTCGGCGCCTTCCAACGCTTCAATGATCTTTTCCGAATCTTCAAGCGCGGCCCGCCGGCCCACGTCGGGGTTCGCTCCGGCACCCAGGCCCTGGGTGAGACGGACGCCGAGCTGAAGCTTTACCGGCGCCTGCGAAAGCTTGAGCGCCTGGACGTCGGTGTTGGCAGCAATGAACTCCACGCCTTCCATGCGGGCCTGGATCATGCGGTTGACTGCGTTGCCACCGCCGCCGCCCACGCCGATTACCTTGATGCGGGCGCCGCGCACGGGCTCGTCGTGATACTGAATGCGCATTTCCCCGGCTTGAGTATTTTCGTTTTCCATAGCGCCTTCGCCTCCTGTGTCAGCTGTAAGCTGTCAGCTTTTAGCTGTCAGCTTGATTTCGTTCCATTCGGAGAGGGGGCTTCCATTTGAATCCGCTCCCGATTCTCTCTTCCAGTAATTCCGGCGCCTCTTGCTCATAGCTAAAAGCTGGCAGCTAGAGGCTATTTTTCAAAAACTCGCTGCAAAAATGGCGCGCAGCTTGGCGCGCAGACTGTTGTTTTCCGCCGCTCGCGTTACGCGCGTGCGGTGTGCATATAAAAGCATGCCGATGGCTGTCGCAAATCCGGGGTGCACCAGTTCACCCGGCATCTGCGACAGACGCACCGGCAATCCGGTTCGCGCCGGGACCCTCAACTGGCTCTCCGTCACGTCCAGCATACCGGGCAGCATGGCTCCGCCCCCGGTGAGCACGCAGCCGGCGCCCAAGGCATCGACGACTGCTCCCTGGCGCAGGCTTTCTTTCACGAAGTAAAGCAACTCACGCGCGCGCGGCTCCAGAATCTCGGCGATGGCGCGCAGACGCAGCGATTGCGGTTGCGGATTTTGAATTTCGATTTCCGCCAACTGCGGCACTGAAGTGACCACGGCGTGACCGTATTGGCGCTTGAGTTCTTCAGCTTGCGCAACGGGCATTTGCAGGCCCGTCGCCAGGTCGTTGGTAAAGTGCATTCCGCCGATGGGGACCGATGCTGTGTGGGCTACTGCGCCCTCGAAGAACACTGCCAGGTCGCTCGAGTGCGCGCCAATATCGAGCAGGCAAACGCCCAGTTCGCGCTCGTCGGCAGAGAGCGTGGCCTCGGCTGAGGCAATCGACTCCAATACGGCTTCCGTCACTTCGAGTCCGGCCCTGTTGGCGCAGGTGACGGTACTTTGCAGCGCGCTGCCGGAGCAGGTGGCGATGTGCAAGTCCACTTCAAGACGCGCCCCCACCATGCCGACGGGATCGAAGATGCCGGGCTGGCCATCGAGGATGAACTGGCGAGGCAGCAGGTGGAGGATTTCGCGATCGGGGGGCCGTTCAACGGCACGGGCCCGCTCGACGGCGGTGCGCACGTCGTCGCGGGTAATCTCGCGCATGCGGCTGCCCAGCTCGAATCCGCCATTGGTATTGATGCCGCGGATGTGGGGGCCACCGACGCCCACCGCGCACATATCGATGTTGGCGCGGGCCATGTGCTCCGCCTGCTCGTTGGCGGCCTTGACGGCTTTGGCCGCGGGAGCCAGATCGCTGATGAGCCCCTTGCGCATGCCCGCCGATTCGACCACGCCGTGCCCGCGATAGCGCAATGCGCCCTCGTTCAGGTCGGCCGCCAGAACGCGTGTGGACGCGCTGCCGATGTCCAACACGACGATCAGGTTGTCCTGTTTCTGGCTCATGCGCTCACTGACCTGGCGCCGCGGACGGGACCGCGCGCGTTGATGGAGATGGCTTCTGCTTGCTGGGGTTGACTGTGAGTGCGGCTTGTTGCGGCGCCGCATGTTTCTTTTCTTTCAATGCCTTTTCGTGGGCTGCTTTTTCCTTGGCTGCCTTCGCCCTGGCTTCCCTCTGTTTGGTTGCAAGCGCCTCAGGCGAGGCTGCCTTGTGCGGTGGAGTCTTGGACTTGGTTGCCGCGGCCTTTTTAACGGAGGCTTGCTTTTCCTTTGACTGCGTCACTGCGGCTTTCATTGGTTTGGGCGTAGCTGCCGGCTTGGTCGCCTGCGGTTTCGCTGGCGCTGGGGCGACGGACGCGTCGGCCTTCCCGGATGCGGGTGGCTTGGCTGTATTCGCGGTCAGGCTTGCATCTGACTTTGCGTCGGACTTTACGTCGGACAAGGCGTCCCCGCTCACCGCTGCCTGCACGGCATTGGTGCCGGGCGTCATCTCCAGAACTACCTGGCTGTCGTAGCGCAGATCGACCGCCGCAAGCTTGGGATATTGCGCGCGCCATTCGGCAATATGCGCCTTGTACCGCTGGTAGCGCTCCAGGAACCGGTCGTCGCCGAAGTGGCCCAGTATGTCCATTCCCTGCTCAGGCATTAACACGCGGGCATCCTGCGGATCGGTCAGATCGATTTCGGAAATCTGTTCGGAAAGGTGCTGGTTGTTGGCGTCGAGTTCCTCCAGCAGGCGTCCGTAGACGGCCATCTTTGTCCGGCGCGTGGGCAACGGGTCGCTGGAATCGAGGCCCGTAACGACAGGGAACGAGTAGTGGTGCTGGGCCATCATGGCCGCGGGCATGGTGAGCAACACCCCATTCGCGTCGACCAGGCCAATTTGCTGGCCCTGGCGCACAAAGGCTACCGGCTGTCGCTCCACCAGCGAAACGCGAATCTGGTCTGGAAGCAGGCGCATCACGGTGGCGCGCTCGACCCAGGGAATGGCTTCAAGCTGCTTGCGGCGTTCGGCGAGGGGGACAAAGAAGATGTTGCGGCCAA